>ERZ791623.86-NODE-86-length-66483-cov-7.537183_pt1 | contig 66483 bp, 39 predicted proteins | sample MGYA00510268_ERZ791623 | MGnify/ENA primary metagenome ERZ791623 (study PRJEB30046, sample SAMN00715216) | human gut metagenome | study: EMG produced TPA metagenomics assembly of the A metagenome-wide association study of gut microbiota in type 2...
CCGGTCACGGCCACATATAGAGTTTAATAAAAGCCACTTTTTAAAGTGGACTCAATCATGAATAAACGAATATTCATTTGGCTGATGCTCTTCTTCACGAGTATCAGTCTTCGTGCCCAACAAAAGCTTACGGGCACCATTCTTGATGGCAGTGACAAGCAGCCGCTTATAGGTGCCACCATTCAGGTTCCTGGAACTTCTCACGGAACAGTAGCAGACATGGATGGCCATTTTTCTTTTGAACTGCCTGCTGGCAAGAACATTGTTCAGGTATCTATGGTAGGCTACAAAACGCAGGTCATCAACGTTAAAGGCAAACAGACCCTTCAAGTTATCCTACAGCCAGATGCAGGCATGCTCGAAGAGACTGTCGTTATCGGTTATGGTACGATGAAGAAGCGCGATCTGAGCGGTGCTATGACTCAAATTAAGAGTGAGGACATCCTGAAGGGTGGTTCTTCTGATGCTGCCCATGCTTTGCAGGGTAAGGTGGCCGGTGTGCAGATCTCGCAGAACGACGGCTCTCCGGGTGCCGGCGTGAGTGTCACTGTCCGTGGTGCCAACTCTTTCTCTACCAGTTCGCAGCCGCTCTATATCGTAGATGGCGTTCCCTTTGGTACTGACCCTAACGGCACTCCATCCAGCGGTGCCAACACAGGAAACAATCAAAGCACAAGCCCGCTGTCAATGATCAATCCTAACGACATTGAGAAAATAGAGGTGCTCAAAGACGCTTCTGCCACAGCCATCTATGGCTCGCGCGGTGCCAATGGTGTGATCATCATCACCACCAAGCGCGGACAGAAAGGCAATGGACATCCCAAGGTGGAGCTCGATGCCAAGTGGGGCCTCTCGAAGATTGCCAAGCGCGTGAAGGTCCTGGATCCTTACACTTATGCGCTCTATCAGAACGAGGGCTACTACAACAGCCTCAATTATGACGGATCCGCGTCTGTTAACTTGCCCTATCCCGGCAAATGGACATACACCTATATCAATGGTGTGGCTGACTACTCCACAGGCAAGTACGAGGCTGCTCCAGAAGACTATCTCACTCCCGGCACACGCACCGACGAATACGGCAACAACTATGTCGTTGAGGGAGCCGACTGGCAGGATGAGATCTATCAGACCGGCTGGCAGCAGGACTACAATGTCAGTGTCAGCGATGGCAGTGACAAAGGATGGTACAACTTCTCCGGCAACTATACCAAGCAGGACGGTATCATCAAGAATACCGGCTATGAGCGTTATGGCATCTCCATCAATATTGGCCGCCATATTACCAATTGGCTGGAGATGGGCACCAGCAGCATCTTCTCAAATGCTGTCACCGACTTCCAGCGCACCAACTCTGAGAATACGGGCATTATCCGCTCTGCCCTCATCTTCCCGCCGACCTACGGACCGGGAGCGGCCACGGAGCAGCTCGACGACCTCAACTGGTTGGCCGCCAACCCGAAGGCTTATGTCGATGGCGCCAAAGATCAGCTCAAGCAGATCAGTTGGTTCTCCAGTTCCTATCTTGAGGCTAAGCTCACCCCTTGGCTGAAGTTCCGTCAGAACCTCGGTCTCGGATACAACGACGGGCACCGTGGCACCTATTACGACCGTCACACCCAGGAGGGAAAGTCGCCTAACAATGGTAAGGGCGGCAAGGCTACCAGCATTTGGAAGAGCCTCACCTCAGAGAGCATCCTCACCTTTGACAAGACCTGGGGCATCCATCAGCTCAATGCCGTGGCCGGTATGACCTTTGAGAAAGGCACCGGAGAGACCACCGCTATGACCGTCACCAACTTCCCGACCGACTACACCAAGGACAACGACATGAGCCTGGCTATCGGCACCCCGAATATCGAGAGCAGCACGACCAAGCAGACCTTAGAGTCGTTCCTCGGACGTATCAACTACACCCTGATGGACAAATACCTCTTCACGGCCAGCATGCGTACCGACGGCAGCTCCAGTTTTGCCAAGAACAACAAATGGGCTACCTTCTTCTCTGGGGCTTTCGCCTGGCGTGCCAGTGAGGAGAAGTTTATACAGGATTTGAACATCTTCTCCAATTTGAAGTTCCGTCTGAGCTTTGGTCAGACCGGTAACCAGGCCATCGGAGCCTACCGTACGCTGACCGTCCTCCAGGCTGCCAAATATCCTTATAGCGGCTCTTTGGAGAGCGGACTCTCTACCATCGACTGGCGTGGGCCTACGAATCCCGACTTAAAATGGGAGACAACCGACCAGTTTAATGCCGGTATCGACATGGGCTTCATGGACAACCGCCTGCAGTTCACCGTCGACTATTATCATAAGAAGACGCGCGACCTGTTGCAGACCGTCACCATTCCTGCCAGTTCCGGCTACAAGCAGATGATGATCAACAGCGGTAATGTCACCAACGAAGGCCTTGAGTTCACCCTCAACTATAACATTCTTCAGAATTCTCCTGTGAAATGGAATGTCAGTGCCAACCTCAGCTTCAACAAGAACCGCATCGGCGGACTTGACGGTGACCAGTTTGCCACCTCTCTGTGGAGCGCCGCTGACCAGGCTTTCCTGCAGCGCAACGGCTGTCCTATCGGTACGCTCTACGGCTATGTCGAGGATGGATTCTACGACAATATCGCTGAGGTCAAGGCAAGAAAGGAATATGCCAATTATTCTGACGTAGAGGCTAAGAAACTCGTCGGTGAGGTCAAGTACCGCGACCTCAACGGTGATGGTAAGATTACTTCCGAGGACCGTACCATCATTGGTGATACCAACCCCGACTTCATCTATGGTCTGACCAACAACCTGTCGTGGAAGAACTTCAGTCTGTCATTCCTGCTCCAGGGCTCTCAGGGCAACGACATTCTGAACTACAATCTCACCGACATCAAGATGGCCAATATCGGTAACATCACTGTTGATGCCTACAACAGCCGGTGGACACCGGAGACGGCAGCAACAGCCAAATGGCCGAAGGTCTCGTCCAGCTATACGCGTAAGTGGCTGATGAGCGACCGCTATGTAGAGAATGGAAGCTATCTGAAGATGAAGTATATCACTCTCTCTTACTCGCTCAACAAGCCTTTCAAGTGGATAGAGCGCATGAACGTCTCACTGACGGCCAACAACCTCTTTACCATTACCAATTACAGTTGGTTTGACCCTGATGTCAACGCTGGTGGAAACAATGCTGCCTGCCCGGGTGTGGATAGCTATTCCTACCCCAGTGCACGTTCCTTCGTCTTAGGTATTAACTTCGTGTTCTAATCTACAGGCGTTTATCATCAATATATACCAATCACTCCTTATTAATAAATAACAATGAAAAAACATATATATATCATCGCCACGCTTCTGCTGTGTGTGCTGACATTAGGCAGCTGTAGCAGTTGGATAGAGGAAGACCCTGACAGCCTTATCACGGACGAGAAAGTCGGTGACAGTGAGGATGCTGCAGCGCAGTGGGTGACCGGTGTCTACAGCAAGTGGATCTATGACATGTTCTGTTGGGGCTTCTTCCCAAAGGTTTTAGAGATTGATGCCGACTATATCTCCGGCCCCGACTGGCTGTTCAGCTCCCTCGGTGCGGGAAACTTTCAGGGCGATCCGGCCTCTGTAGACGCTCTTTGGGAAGGCTGCTACGGACTGATCGGACGGGCCAACCTCGCTGAGAAGCATATCGCTGCCATGAACAATATCTCTCAAGCCGTAAAGAACAACGCCATCGGAGAGGTGAAGTTTCAGAAAGCCTTTGCCTATTTCCTCCTCGTCAGGGCTTACGGCCCCATTCCCGTGCAGGGAGAGCAGGAGACAACAGACCGCCAGAAGCAGCAACAGCCGCGACAGAGCGTCGACTCTGTGTATAACTATATCACCAAGAACCTTGAAGAGGCTGCCAATATGATGTACAAGAACACGGACGCAGGTTACAAGACAGGGCATGTTAGTGCTGGAAGTGCCGCGGGGCTGTTGGCTAAGGTCTATGCCACCGAAGCTTCTGCCGCCATGCCCGTCGGTACGCAGATTACTGTGCGCACGGGTAAGGCTTACGAAGGATCAGGTGACAATAAGAACTATGCGCCCCTTGAGAGCAAAACTTTCAGCAAGACTGCTGTCGCCGGTTATGAGAACATGGACTCCAAGACTCTCTATACCAAAGCTGCCAAGTGGGCCAAGGCTGTTATCGACGGAAAATATGGTTCTTATGAATTGCTTCCCTACGACAAGCTGTGGAACAAGAACTATAAGAATGCCTCTGAGTTTATGTTCTCCATTGGTTCTGTCAGCGGCGATACGAAGTACAAGAACGCCATCCACAACCAGTATGAAGGAACCTATGAGTCGAAAGGCTCCGAGTTTATCCAGACCGGTGGATGGATAGGCTGCACACGCCATTGGTATGACCTCTTCGACGAGAACGACTACCGCATCACCCAGGGCGTGAAGCACCGCTGGCGCGAATACTACCATAAGGAGAAGAACCTTGGCTTCTACTATCCTAACACAGAGAAGTACAAGCAGATGGTGGCAGATAAAGTAGCACCCTTCAACGACGGTGTGAGCTACTACTATTCTATGGATTCTCAGTGCTTGGCTTTCACTACGAAATATGCTGATGTTACCGATGCCTCTACAGAGCAGGCCGATGCCAACTGGCCGTTCCTGCGCTATGCCGACGTGCTCCTCATTTATGCAGAGGCTGAGAATGAGCTCGGCAACCAACAGAAGGCGCTGTCCTATCTCAACATAGTGCGTGAGCGCTCCAATGCTCAGGACGGATGGCTCAACGGTGACGGTGGCCTCGGTACGGTGGAGAAGATGCGCAGTGCCATCATCGAAGAGCGTGCCAAAGAGTTTGCTTGCGAGGCCGACCGTCGTTGGGACCTCATCCGCTGGGGTATCTATCTCGACGCTATGAATGCTCTTGGTGGTAGTGATGACTGCGGCGTGAACAAATCACGCACCAGCCGCAACCTGCTCTATCCTATCCCCACTTCAGAGCTTAACACCAACCACGCCATCAAGGGCAACAACCCGGGATGGAACTAAACAAACGCTTCAATCATTCCAACCATGAAAATTTCTTCTATTAAATACACGCTTCTCATTGCTGCGGTCTCACTCTTTTCCGCATGTAACGATGTTGTTGACTTCGATGACAATTATACGCGTGAAGACAAGGTTGCCAATGCCGCAGCCCCTTCCATCACGGCCGTCTATGCTGTCGGCGACACGGCTATGGCTACACCTATCACGTTGGGGGAGCGCAATGAGCTGGTACGGATCACGGGTAAGAACCTCAACAATGTGAAGAAGATAACCTTCAACACTGTAGAGGCCGACCTCAGCGAGGTCTACACCTATTCCGATGGTGCTGTGGTGCGCATTCCGAAACAGCTCAGCACCGAGCAGGTCAACAAGATAGAGTATACCACTGACCAGGGAACAACGACTTTTGACTTCACCGTCAACTTCCCATCCCTGTCCATCAAGGGGCCTGACAATGAGTTCGTCAACGCGGGGAGCAACGAGATACTCTTGGGACAGAACTTCGACCTCTATGACATCAAGGCTACTGTCGGTGGTGCTGACTGCAAGGTGACGACGCTGTCCTCCGACTCTCTCGCCATAACCATTCCTGAGGGTACAGCCGACAACAGCGAGCTGGTGCTGTCGTGGACTGACAACAAAGGGCAGGCTGCCTCTCAAAGCTATGTCTTCCGCCCGACAGCTCATCTGCTTTATGGCAACCTCGATGACGCATCGCTATCGTCCGGCGGCCTCACGGCTGCTGTGGAAAGTGATGATGCTACGGCCACGGCCTCGAAGCTCGGCAACAATCACCTGCACTTCACCGGCACCTATAGTGCATGGTCGTGGAACACTTACGACATCAGCCGCAACATGGTTGACGTGGGCGACATGAGCAACCTTGATGATTATGTGCTCAGATTTGAGGTGTTGACGACCTCGGCAGCGCCGTTGACGGGCGACTTCCAACTGCGTTTCCAAATCAACTGGGGCAGCGACTACACTTGGAACCCGGCACAAACCATCAACACGCACGGACAGTGGAAGACCATCTCCTTGCCGCTCAAGGATATGGCATCCAACGGCATCTCTGCTGCTGATTCCTGGCAGACCTTGCGCCTTGTGCTCCAGCCAAAGACTTCCTACACGGCTGACTTCTGCATTGGAAATATCAGAATAGAGAAGGCAAAATGATGTGATACGTTAGGTTCCAAGTATGTCTTGGATTTCCAAAAATATTAAGTATGAGGGCAGTGCTGATGGCACTGCCCTTTATTATACCGGTATACCGGCAAACTCCTGCTATTCAAACAAGTCATTCATTGTTATCACTTTTTTGGCACAGGGGATATTTTCCGTGGGTTGGATATGAATTTTCTTCTCCAAACGCAGGGCTTTGCCGGTGACGCCGCAGGGACGGAGTTTATCCCCTGCCCCTATAGCCCCGCCCTGCTCCTTATATGCTCCGCATATCCACGGCATATGCCAGCGATATCTATGGCAAATGCCAGCGATATCCACGGCAAATGCCAGCGATATCCACGGCAATTGCCATGAAATGAGCACTGCCCCCGGCGGTGCGTCCTGCCCTTCATCTGTTGGTACTTTTCTATCAATCTCTGACACTTATCTTTTGGGCAGACAAAATAGTTGCTGGCAGATGCGCTTTGTCTGTCAGCTTTTTACTAATTTAGCGGCAAGAAAACAATAATCTTGACTTTAAGACAATATATGAGAAAATTATTCACTCTTCTTTTATTAGCTCTCTCCGTGCCATCAATGTGGGCACGGCAGTTGCACATTACGACCCCCCATCTGTCCCTCGTCGTCAATGCCGAGCAGGGAAAGACTCCTGAGTTTGTCTATTTTGGAAGGCGTCTCTCAGCCGGTGACTTGGCTGTGCTGCCGGCACCTGTCGGTGGGCGAATGGACCTCTATCCTGCCTATGGTCTCAATCCCGCCAATGAGGCGGCGCTGAGCATCCGTCATAGCGATGGCGATATGACGACGGTCTTGAAGGTTACTGGTGCTGAGCAGACCGACACCCTCACCACGATTCATCTCCGTGACCCCCGCCACGCCGTCAGCGTCAACCTCTACTATCGTACGCGTCGTGATGCTGATGTTATAGAGATGTTTTCCAGTATCCGCAATGAAGAGAAGTCAGTCATCACGCTCTCTTCTTTTGCTTCCGCCATGCTTCCCATCCGTCGTGGCAACGTCTGGCAAAGCCATCTCTATGGTACATGGGCTGACGAAGGTCAGGTTGCTGAGAGTCCTCTGGCACCAGGAGAACTCATCGTCACTGACAATGACGGCACGCGCAACAGTCATGGCTCCCATGCCGAGATGATGTTCTCTCTCGACGGCAAGCCGCAGGAACTCACGGGCGATGTCATCGGCGCTGCACTCTGTTGGTCGGGGCCTTACCGCCTGCGCACTGTTACCGACGACACCGATTACCACTACTTCTTCGCTGGGATGGAGGAGAAGAACTCCGAGTATCATTTGAAGAAAGGGGAGACTTTTACTACACCACCTTTAGCTATCACCTTCTCCAAGGAGGGAATGTCTGGCGTGAGCCGCAACTTCCATCGTTGGGGCCGACGTTATATGCTGCGTCACGGCAGCGAGCCGCGCCGCATCCTGCTCAACAGTTGGGAGGGCGTCTACTTCAATATCAATGAAGACGGCATGAACCGTATGATGCATGACATCAGCGACCTCGGCGGCGAGCTATTCGTTATGGACGACGGATGGTTTGGCACAAAATATCCACGCAATACCGATAATGCTGCCCTTGGCGACTGGTTTGTCGACACGCGTAAGCTGCCTCATGGATTGCAGGCACTCTGCGATACGGCGAAAAAGGACGGTATCAAGTTCGGTATCTGGCTGGAGCCGGAGATGACCAACAACAAGAGTCTCCTCTATGAGCGCCATCCCGACTGGGTGTTGAAGCCCCGCACGCGCGATGCCGTTGTAGGCCGTGGCGGCACACAGCTCACCCTTGACCTCTCCAATCCCAAGGTCCAGGATTATGTCTTCAATATGGTTGATACGCTGCTCACGCGCTACCCGGATATCGCTTATATTAAGTGGGATGTCAACATGGGCATTCAGAACGCCGGTTCGCAGTATCTGCCATCTGCCGACCAGAGCCACCTCTATATCGCTTACCATCGCGGACTTCACAAAGCCCTCGACCGTATCCGTGCCAAATATCCCGATGTCACCATCCAGGCCTGTGCCTCGGGCGGAGGCAGGGCCAACTGGGGCATGTTGCCTTGGTTTGATGAGTTCTGGGTCAGCGACAACACGGATGCTCTCCAGCGCGTCTATATGCAGTGGGGGACGAGCTACTTCTTCCCCGCTATTGCCATGGCCAGCCATATCGCTTCCAATCCCAACCACCAGACTTTCCGCCGCATCCCGCTCAAATATCGTATTGACGTGGCTATGAGCGGACGCCTTGGGGTGGAGATGCAGCCACAGAATATGACGAAGGAGGAAAAAGCTCTCTGCAAGAAGGCCATCAGTGAATACAAACAGATTCGTCCCGTGGTACAGCAGGGTGACATCTACCGATTGGTGAGTCCTTTTGACAAGCAGGGTGTGGCCTCGCTGATGTATGTTGCTCCGGACAAGCAGCAGGCTGTGTGGTACTGGTGGAAGTTGGAGACTTTCCACGGTCAGCATCTGCCGGTAGTGAAGATGGCGGGGCTTGACCCGCTGAAACGCTACACCGTTCACGAACTCGACCGTATCGACAACGAGCCGCTACCTTGCGAAGGCAAAAGCTTCAGTGGACAGTATCTCATGGACAATGGTCTCGTGATGCCTTTGGAGCATGATGTCGATTACAACAAACGCACGGCGTGGGCTTCCCGCGTGCTCCTTCTCAGTGCTGAATAATCGACAAAAGACAATATATGTTACATCACAGATTAAAAATACTAATGGCAGCAATGGCTCTAACAACTACTATGGGCGCGCAGACAGCGCCGCAACTCAATGCGCACAACATTGATGAGATATTACGTGCTATGACGCTTGAGGAGAAAGCCCAGTTGCTTGTCGGCGACGGCAACACCGGCTTTGTCGGCAGTGGTGCCATGCTGGGCCATCAGTCGCGTCGCGTGGCGGGAGCTGCTGGACAAACGGTGGCCATCAAGCGCCTCGGCATTCCTGCTACCGTACTCACCGACGGACCTGCAGGTGTACATATCGACCCGATACGCAAGGGCACAGCCGCTACGTTCTATGCCACGGGATTTCCCGTGGGCACCTGCTTGGCATCGACCTGGAACCCGCAGCTTGTCTATCACGTGGGGCAGGCTATCGGCAACGAAACCTTGGAGTATGGATGTGATGTTGTCTTACTGAGAAGACCAACAATGCTTTGGTCATGAAGGAAAAGCTCAACCTTCTGCATCAATAAGTTGCGGAATTATATTGTTCTTATTATACAAGGTTTTAGAAAGAATATGAAACGAATAACTTTGCTTGCCTTGACGACGGCTTGCATGGTCAGTGTCCATGCAAAGATCGTATTGCCCGACTTAGTGAGCGACAACATGGTATTACAGCAACAGACTGAGGCTCGGCTTTGGGGCAAGGCTACCCCCAAGTCTACGGTCGAGGTGAGATGCAGTTGGACGGATCGCTGCTTCCGCACTACTGCCTTACAAGACAGCACGTGGCAGCTGACGGTGTCCACGCCGAAGGCTTCGTTTGCGCCGCAGACAATCACCATCACAGAGAAAGGCGGGAAGGAGGCCAACAGCGTCAGACTGGGCAATGTCCTCATCGGAGAGGTCTGGTATGCTGGTGGTCAGAGCAATATGGAGATGCCGCTGAGTGGCTTTTGGAACTGTCCCGTCGGCGATGCCGGCCAGGAGATCGCTACCGCCGGGGAATGGGCCGGAAAAATAAGGATGGCTACAGTGCCCAAGACCGGTGCCGTCACCCCACAGGAATGGGTGAGCGGATGCCGGTGGCAGGTGCCCTCACCGGCTACGGCTAAGAACATGAGTGCCACGGCATGGTTCTATGCACAGATGATGGAGCGCGTCTTACAAGTGCCTATTGGCATTCTGACCGTTGCATGGGGTGGCAGCAGTGTGGAAGGCTGGACACCACGGCAGATTCTTCAGACTTATAAGGATATAGATATTGAGAAAGAGTTGAAACGCGGCTGGAATGGCAAGTGGTGGGAATATTACACACCGTTGATTATGTACAACGGCATGCTCCACCCCGTGCGTCACTACACCATCCGTGGCTTCATCTGGTACCAGGGGGAGGCCAATGTTGGCAAGGATACCTATTTCGACCATATGAAGACGATGATAAAGGTCTTCCGCGACGAGTTTGGCGGTACTCCCGCTTCGTTGCCGTTCTATCTCTCCGAGATAGCGCCGTGGGCGGGCTATGGCCCTTACGACAGTGCCCCGTTGCTCCGTGATGCGCAGCACCGTATTGGACGAGAGGTGAAGAATGCAGGGTGCATCTCTATCAATGACCTCGTGGAGCCCTTCGAGGCGCGGCAGATTCATCCCCATGAGAAGCGACAGGTGGGCTTCCGGTTGGCGTATATGGCACTGAACAGAACTTATGGGATGAAGGACATCAATACCGACTATCCAGAATACGACCATAGTACGGTCTCCAACGATACCGTGCGCATCTTCTTTAAGCACGCTGACAACGGATTCTCACGGATGGATGACATCAAGGGCTTTGAGGTGGCTGGCGCCGACGGCAAATTCTATCCCGCACAGGCTATGATTAAGGAAAACGACATCAGTGTGTATGTCGTCTCCAAAGAGGTGGCTGCGCCTAAGAAAGTACAATATGGCTATCGTGTGTTCATGCCGGGCAATATTGGGAGTACCTATGGATTGCCAGTGGTGCCGTTTAGATCTGAGGTTGGTAACAGATAAAGGCATGATGACATCATTTGCTTAAAATAATCGGGCGAAACAATAGGGTTTCGCCTTTTTTTATTACTTTTGCCATAGAAACCTGAAACTGATGTCACGATGGCAAAAGAAATACTTCACGAGATAGCCCCTTTGAAGGAAGGCGACTTCCTTTATATCGCCGACCGTCATAAGAAAGAGTTTGACTATCCCATCCATACCCATGATGTCTACGAGCTCAACCTCGTTGTGGGAGCAGCCGGTGTGAACCGTATTGTCGGTGACTCCTCAGAGACGATAGGTGATACCGACCTCGTCCTCATCACCTCACCCAATCTGGAGCATGTCTGGGCACAAGGCGACTGCCATAGTGAAGATATCCATGAGATTACGGTGCAGTTTTATTTTGATTTCGAGGGTGAGCACAATATCCTTAACACCAATCCCATGATGTCTATTAAGAAGATGTGTGAGCGGGCCAAGAAGGGACTTGCCTTCCCCATGGAGACCATCATGCGCGTCTATTCTCGGCTTATCGACTTGCCCACGAAGACGGAGGGATATTATGCGCTTCGGGAATTCTTCGATATCCTTTATATCCTCTCTAAGAGTGACGGAGCCCGTGAACTGGCTACGACATCCTTTGCCAAGGTTTCGGAAATCAGTGAGAGTCGCAGGATACAGAAGGTGCAGGAGTATATCGCCAAGCATTATATGGATGAGGTGCGACTCGCCGACCTGGCTTCGCTGGTGAGTATGTCAGAGAGTGCTTTTAGTAGATATTTCAAACTCTCAACGGGCAGGAGCGTCAGCGACTATATCGTTGACATCCGACTGGGGGCGGCGGCGTACAGGCTCATCGACACCACAGATCCGGTTTCAACAATATGCTTCGACTGTGGCTTCAACACCCTTTCCAATTTCAATCGCCTCTTCCGTAAGCACAAAGGGTGCAGCCCCACGGAGTTCCGTGAGAAATACTTCAAGACGAAGGTGATTGTATAATGTTCAGTGTTAAGTGTTAAGTGTGAAATGAAGAGTGAAGAGTGAAGAATGAAGAGTGAAGAATGAAGAGTGAAGAATGAAGAGTGAAGAGTGAAGAGTGAAGAATGAAGAGTGAGGAGTGAAGATTTTGATTCTTCACTCTTCACTTTTTATTTTTCACTGAATTGTGTCAGTTCTTGCTTGATTTGTGTCAATACGTTTTCTTTTTTTCCCTTACCTTTGCAACCGAAAACAACAAACAGCTAAGACCAATTCTTTGCCTCATCATGAGAATAATTATCAGCCTCCTTTCGCTCATCTTTGCCCTTCCCCTTGCCGCCAGGACAACTCCTGCGTCACGTCTGAAGACCCGCCTTGCCCATATTGAGAAGCAAGGCGTCATGTTCGGCCATCAAGATGACACTTTCTATGGTCATACTTGGCATGGTACTCGTGGGCGCTCCGACGTCTTGGAGACTGCCGGCGACTACCCGGCTGTGATGGGCTTCGACCTCGGCGGACTGGAGAGAAAAGACAGTGCCAACCTCGACCATGTACCCTTTGCTGCGATGCGCCGTGAAATCATTGCCCAGCATGAGCGTGGCGGTGTCGTCACGCTGTCTTGGCATTGTCGTAATCTCGTCAATGGCAAGACATCTTGGGACCCCGATGGTGGTGAGACCGCAAAACTCCTTGATGGAGGCGAACAAGCAAGACTTGACTCGGCTATCGTTAGCGTGGCCTACTTCATCGCGTCTCTCAAGACCAAGCAGGGTGTGGTACCTGTGATATTCCGTCCGTGGCATGAGATGAATGGGGACTGGTTCTGGTGGGGAGGCAAGAACACCACTACGGAACTCTATCGTCGCCTCTACCGCCATATCCATGATGTCATGCAGAAGCTCTGCCCCGGGCAGATAGTGTGGGCTTACAGCCCTAACCTTGGTTCGAAGTCTATGGAGGATTATTATCCTGGTGACGGATATGTTGATATCGTGGGCATTGATATCTATGACTTCGATAATAATGCCGAGACTTATTCTGCCAACGTCAGGCAAGGTCTGGGTATGATAACAGCCTTTGCAAAGAAACATCACAAGATAGCAGCCTTTACAGAGACCGGTTGTCAGCAATTGCCACAGAAGAAATGGTTCACAGCAACCTTGCTGCCACTCATCAGCAGCTATCAGATTAGCTATGTCCTTCTCTGGCGCAATGCCTGGGACAACCCCAAAGAGCTCTACGTGTCTTATCCCGGTCATGACACAGAGAAAGACTTCAAGGCTTTTGTGAAGAGTAAGAAAACGCTCTTTGTCAAGGATATCAAGAATATACATTAAATTAATAACCATCCTACCGGCTGAGATCCGGCAGATAATCAAAACATAACAATATGAATTTTCAGGAAAGACTCAAGGCTCTCCGCCTTCAGCATGACGCGCTGCTTTCACGTAAGAATAATAAGTTGGAAGGTGGCAATGGAATATATAGCAAATATGAGTATCCCGTTCTCACGGCTGAGCACACACCTTTAGAGTGGCGCTATGAATTATCTGAGAAGGACAATCCCTATCTTGAACAGCGTATCATGATGGAGGCTGTCTTCAATGCCGGTGCCATGAAGTGGAATGGTAAGTTCATTGTCGTGGCCCGTGTGGAGGGTGCCGACCGCAAGAGCTTCTTTGCCGTGGCAGAAAGTCCCAATGGCGTTGACAACTTCCGTTTCTGGGATGAACCCATCACGATGCCCGAAGATGTTATTCCTGCTACCAATATCTATGACATGCGTCTCACACAGCATGAGGACGGTTGGATATACGGTGTCTTCTGTGCTGAGCGTCATGATGACAGCCATCCTGAGGATCTCAGTATGGCTACGGCGACGGCAGCTATAGCCCGCACTCATGACCTTATCCATTGGGACCGCCTTCCCGACCTGAAGTCGAAGAGCCAGCAGCGCAATGTGGTGCTCCACCCCGAGTTTGTTGATGGCAAATATGCTTTCTATACGCGTCCCCAGTACGGCTTCATCGATGCCGGCTCAGGTGGTGGCATAGGCTGGGCCCTTGTCGATGACATCACGCATGCCGAGGTCAAGGAAGAGAAGATTATCAACGCCCGTCACTATCATACCATCATGGAGGTGAAGAATGGTGAGGGTCCTCATCCTATCAAGACTCCTCAGGGATGGCTTCATTTAGCTCATGGTGTTCGTGGTACGGCGTCAGGTCTGCGCTATGTATTATATATGTATATGACGGCCCTCGACGACCCCACCCGCGTTATAGCCCAGCCCGGTGGATGGTTCCTCGTCCCGGAAGGACAGGAGTATATCGGTGATGTGATGAATGTTGTCTTCGCCAATGGTTGGATAGCCGACAGCGATGCCACAGGTGGTAAGGTCACCGACGATACGCCCGTGTTCATCTATTACGCTTCCTGCGATACCCGTCTTCATGTTGCTACTTCTACGGTCGGTCGACTCGTCGACTACTGTATGCATACGCCTGCCGATGGTTTTTCGACAGGAGAGAGTGTAAAGACGATAAAGAAACTGATAGAGAAAAACAGAGAAGCCTGCAAATAAGTGGCTGCTCAGTCGTTAAAGGCTGAAAGAGATGATAAAAATTACTGAGAAGATAGGCTATGGCTTCGGCGATATGTCGAGTAGCATGTTCTGGAAGCTCTTTGGCGCCTATCTGATGATATTCTATACCGATGTCTTCGGCATCTCCGCCGCCATCGTCGGTACTATGTTTGCCATCACGCGAATCTGGGACAGTTTTGTGGACCCTGTCGTCGGTGTGATGGCCGACCGTACAGACTCGCGTTGGGGACATTTCCGACCTTATCTGCTCTGCTTGGCAGTACCCTTCGCCGTCATCGGCATCCTCACCTTTACAACGCCGCCGTTGGGTACGACAGGCAAGGTGGTCTATGCCTTCATCACCTACACGCTGATGATGATGGTCTATTCAGCCATCAATGTGCCCTATGCCTCGCTACTCGGCGTGATGAGTCCGCTGCCTGCCGACCGTAATGTGTTGTCTACCTATCGTATGATGTTCGCCTATATCGGTTCCTTCATCGCTCTGTTGCTGTTTATGCCGATGGTCAACGGTTTTGAGTCGGCATTTCCCAATGGCATTCTGTGGATGAACAGCACCCAGGGCGGATGGTTTATGGCTGTGGTCTGCATCGCTATTGCCTGTTGCCTGCTCTTCTTAGGCTGCTTCTCCCTGACCCGTGAGCGTGTGAAGCCGGCCAAGGACGAGGAGAAGAAGACACCACTGAAAGAAGACCTGAAGGACCTGGTACACAACAAGCCTTGGTGGATATTGCTCGGTGCGGGAATCGCTTCACTGATTTTCAACAGTATCCGCGACGGTGCTACCGTTTACTACTTCAAATACTTCGTTGACGAGTCAGCCTTTGGCAGCATCCACTTCTTAGGTATTCCCTTTGTGCTCAGCGGCCTCTACCTCGCCGTGGGTCAGGCTTCCAATATCTTGGGTGTCATCCTCTCGGCTCCGGCCAGCAACCACTTTGGCAAACGCCGCACGTTTATGATGTCGATGGTAATAGCTACCATCCTGTCCGTCATCTTTTTCTTCTTCGACAAGGACCAGTTAGCGCTGATTTTCATTTTCCAGGTTCTTATCAGCATCTGTGCCGGTGCCATCTTCCCGCTGTTGTGGAGCATGTATGCTGACTGTGCCGACTATAGTGAGTTGCTGACGGGTCATCGTGCCACGGGACTCATCTTCTCCAGCTCGTCAATGAGTCAGAAGATAGGCTGGGCTGTAGGCACCGCCGTCACAGGCTGGCTGTTGGCAGCCTTCGGCTTCGAGGCCAATGGCGTGCAGAATGCTGAGACCCTTCAGGGCATCCGTATGTTCCTGAGCATACTGCCTGCTGCCGGAGCCCTTCTCTCGGCACTATTCATCGCTGCTTATCCCTTGTCGGAAAAACGGATGCGCGAGATAACAAAGGAGCTTGAGCAGCGCCGGGCTGGACAACAATAAGTCTTTTACCTGCTGTCCCCATTTGTGAGGAGGCAGAATATATTAAGATTGGTTATGGATTTAAAGAAAGAAATGGAGCAGATGCTCCGCAATAATATCTTGGACTTCTGGGAGCACAGAATGGTCGACAACGAGCATGGCGGGTTCTATGGACGTATCGATGGTCATGGTGAGCTCCATGCCGATGCCGACAAAGGTTGCGTCCTCAATGCCCGCATTCTGTGGGCCTTTGCTGCTGCCTACCGCGTTCTGAAAGACGAGGCATATCTTGACATGGCCATGAGGGCAAAACGCTACCTCATAGACCACTTCATCGACAAGGAACAGGGCGGTGCTTACTGGAGTCTCGACAGCGAAGGAAATCCAAAGGATGAGAAGAAGCAGACCTATGCCATCGGTTTCTGCATCTACGGCCTGAGTGAATTGGCGCGGGCCACTGGTGATGAGGAGGCGCTGAAAATGGCCATCAGCCTCTACCACGACATTGAACGCTACGCCTATGATGCCAAGAACAATGGTTATATCGAGGCCTTGACACGCTCCTGGCAGCCGATTGCAGACATGCGCCTGAGCGAGAAAGATGAGAACGACTCGCGGACAATGAATACCCATCTGCATATCCTGGAACCTTACACCAACCTCTATCGGGTGTGGCCTGACAAGGAATTGCGCGAGCGTATTGTCAATCTGCTGCGTATCTTCACCTTGAAATTCTTTAATCCCGTTACGCATCATCTCGACCTCTTCTTCAACGACGAGTGGCAGGGCAAGCGCAACGTGCAGAGCTTTGGTCACGACATCGAGGCCAGTTGGCTGATGGATGAGGCTGTCAGCGTGTTGGCTGATGAGGAGTTGGAGCAGGAGATGAATCCTTATATCCAGGCCATTGCCCATGCTGCTGATGAGGGGTTGATGCCCGATGGAAGTATGATTTACGAACGGTGGACCGACACCGGAAAGACGGATACCCAGCGCCAGTGGTGGGTGGAGTGCGAGTGTGTCATCGGACATATCAATCTCTACCAGCATTTCGCCAATAAAGATGCCCTTAATGCCGCTGAGCACTGCTGGCAGTATATCAAAGACCATTTGATAGCTCCCGACGGGGAATGGTATTGGAGTGCGGATGCGGAAGGCATACCTAATCTCGACGATGACCGTGCGGGATTTTGGAAATGTCCGTATCACAACAGCCGAATGGTGCTGGAGACACTTGAGAGATTGTAATAGATTGGTTCAGATAGAGGGTTGTTTCAGGATAACAACCTTTTTAGGCAATAGCTATTAAAGATGAAAGCATTGAAATTCAGGCCGCTCCTTAAGCAGACCATCTGGGGTGGCTCACGCATCGTACCGTTCAAGCATTTGAACAGCAGTCTGCAGAATGTCGGTGAGAGCTGGGAAATCTCCGGTGTGCCGGGCAATGAAACGGTTGTCGAAGGTGGTGCCTTCGACGGGTGGAAACTTGGTGAGGTCGTTGCGGAGAAGAAGGCCGACCTCGTGGGAAAAGCCAACTATGAGCGCTTTGGCAACGAGTTTCCCCTGCTCATCAAGTTCATCGATGCGGCGGCTCCCCTCTCTGTCCAGGTGCATCCCAATGACGAGACGGCCCGGAAGTTGGGTTACGAGCGTGGAAAGACCGAGATGTGGTATGTGATGGACTCTGATGCTGACGCTTCCCTTCTCGCTGGTCTGAAACGGGAGATGACACCGGAGGAATATAAGCAAAGCGTGGCCGACGATACCATCATCGATGGCCTGTGCCGTTACAATGTCAAGGAAGGCGACTGTTTCTTTCTTCCAGCCGGACGTATTCACAGCATTGGAAAAGGTTGTTTCCTCTGTGAGATTCAGCAGACGAGTGATGTCACCTTCCGCATTTATGACTTCAAGCGGCGGGATAAGAATGGCAACTATCGCCAGCTACATACCGAGCAGGCAGCACAGAGCATTGACTACATCGTGTTGCCTTCCTATCAGACGCAGTATCAGCTGCAGACGGATCGGAGTGTGGCCCTCGTGCAATGCCCTTATTTTAAGACCTTTGTCTATGATGTCACACATCCCAGCACTTTAGACATAGCTTCCCTTGACAGCTTCCTCATATTAATCGTCGTGAAGGGTAGCGGACGGATCACCGACAATGAGAACAATGTCTACGATGTCTCGGCAGGTGACACCCTCCTCTTTCCGGCTACGACGAAGTCGCTTGCGGTTGAAGGAGGCATGAAATTCTTGGAGACGTACGTTTAATATAGGAAAACTGTAGAATTTTAGGTATTTACGGTTGATTTGGATTTAGAGATGTAGGGGGCGAATATTGATGTTCGCCCCTTTTTTAATATTCCGTTTTCTCCTTTGACGCTCTCCACATATCAAAGGCTGTCTTACCTTCTTCCGGCAGGAGCTCTACCATCGGCTTCTGACTTCGGGGCGCTCGCTGATTTCCTGATAGATGAAATCATCGCTGAACCCGATGTCGGCAGCGTCTTTGCGGTTGTTGGAATAGTAAATCTTGTCTATTCCGGCCCAGTAGATAGCACCGAAGCACATAGGACACGGCTCGCAGGAGCAGAAAATCTCGCAGCCTGTGAGATGAAAGTTTCTCAGTCGTGTGCAGGCGTTGCGGATGGCGTTGACTTCCGCATGGGCGGTAGGGTCGTTGTCTTTGGTCACACTGTTGGAGGCCTCGGCAATGATGACGCCGTCTTTGGCGATGACAGCACCGAAAGGGCCACCTCCATTTTTCACACTGGCCTCGCTGATGCGGCAGGCACGCTTCATAAGTTCCTCGTTGGTCATAGTATTATTTTTTCGCAAAAGTAAGCAATCGTGTTGATGTTGGCAAATATTTTTGCACTTTCTTGCAGATTGCTCACTTAAAAGTCATATCTTTGCCACACTATGAGCAAGAAAGTAGAGTTTGGATTTGCCGAGAGCCCTTTCGGCGAGATTATCGTGGCACGCACCTGGGATGGCGTGTGCGATCTGCAGTTCTTAGACTTCAATCGCATGGAGACCATCCGTGAGTTAGCAGCCAGATGGGGAATGTACACACCGACGACCCAGAGTGACGTCATGGCACAGACCGTGGAGAAGGTTGCCTTCGAAGGCCTTGACCACCCGCTGACCTTTGACGTCAAGGGTACGGAGTTCCAACTGAAGGTTTGGAAGGAGCTTCGCAATATTCCTTTTGGCACTACGGCCACCTATCAGCAGATTGCCGAGCGTATCGGCCAGCCTAAGGCTGTGCGTGCCGTGGCTACGGCAATCGGTCAGAATCCTGTGGCCATGCTCATCCCCTGTCACCGGGTCATCCACAGCGATGGCACCTTGGGAGAGTACCATTGGGGTAGGGATCTGAAGAAGCAGATTCTTGAGTGGGAAGCAGCAAAGGTAAAAGAGCAGTCATGAGCCAGACTTCTACCGACCTCTTTGCCAATCTCCGTGCCGTCGTCAGTGACAAACGACCTTCTCCCTCCGTGCGCATCCGTCTCCTCCATGAGACCCTCGTCGTGGTCTGTGCCGAAGGACTGAAAGATACACATTATGGCTTTGGTGACCTCAACTCCCAGTTGGAGAGTCTGATACGTATCAATGGCATCGCCGCCGACGAGGCTGATGCCCTGCGGCAGGCGCGGCGTAACAGCAACAGAAGCCATTTCGTGGAAACGGGCGGTTACACTGAGGCCGACCTTCTCTATGATGTTGCTGCTGTGGCACGGCTCGTCAGCCGCGTCTTCAGAGCGGACATCCCCGCCGACCTCACGGCGCTCCTGCCCCATAATCTCAGACGGACTGGCGCTCGCCTTCGGCAGAATGCGCCTGACAAGCGGTGTGTGGTGAAGACCTTTGATACGCACACCATTACGGTAGTCATCGACGAGGATGGGGAGCAGGGCGAACGGGGCGTCCGCTATACAGAGGAGAACCAATATGCCAGAATGGAATACCTCTATGATATTCTCAAGCCCGGCATGCACCTCAACCTCCTTGGTTGCCAGCAGGCGGACGGCGTCATCACGCCAAGGCTCATCGTCGTGGAGCCCGACTGCCTCATGGACATCTCTGTCATCGCTTCATGCTTTGAGGAGTATGGCCACCATCCGCTGCTCTATCTCCTCAGTCGCATGAAGCCGAGAGCTAACACCCAGGCTATCCTCTTGGGTAACTATGCCGGTGCCTGTCTCGGCGATATTATCAACAATCCACAGTTCTCTGCTGCCAAGACGCTTATCCGCTCCTTCCGTGAGCGGGCGTTGGAGTATGCTACGTGTATGGACTTCGATGGCGCCAAGTTCAAGGAAGACGCCGCACGGCAGTCGGCTAACATCCTTGGTATTGTCGGGGAGCTGCGCAAGCATTATGACCTGTCGAAAGCTATCCTCGAACCGTCCTTTGTCTGTGAGAAGCTGGGATTGCAAGGCCGTGTCGACCTCATGACGACAGACATGCGGCTTCTCGTGGAGCAGAAGTCGGGGCGTAACATGTTTATCGAGCGCAACAGCAAGAATGCCCATGGTGGCATTGCCGTGGAGAAGCATTATGTCCAGGTGCTGCTCTATTTCGGCATTCTGTATTATAATTTTCATGTCCAGCGGTCCGATATCCGGTTGCTCTATTCCAAATATCCCCTTCCTGACGGTCTCCTCAATGTCACCAATCTCATGCGTCTTTTCTATGAGGCCATTCGCTTCCGCAATGAGGCTATGGCACTGGAGTTTGATATTGCGGAACATGGCATAGCTGATATTCTGCCGCAGCTCACGGAGCGCACGCTCAATGTGGCCCACTGCGGTGGCTTCTTCTATGACAACTATCTTCGTCCACCCTTGGTCGATTTCTTAACGCCGCTCCATCATCTGTCTCCCGTGGAGCGCGCCTATTTCTGTCGTATGACGCAGTTCGTCATACGTGAGAATATCATGTCGCGTGTCGGCGTCGTCGAGGGCACCGGCAGCTGTATGGCCAACCTTTGGAATATGCCATTGGCGGAAAAGAAAGAGACGGGAAATATCTATACGGGTCTGAGGATAGAAGGCAAGGAGAAATCCCTGCCCGGCGGTGAAGGTGGCTACGACATCATCACGCTCGCAGTCCCTGACCAGGGCGTCGACTTTCTACCCAACTTCCGTCGTGGCGACATGGTCTATCTCTATGCCTACCCCGACGGTGATGAGCCCGACGCGCGCTGCGCTATGCTCTTCAAAGGAGGGTTAGCGGAGATACATACGGATCAACTTGTTGTCAAACTTGCCGACGGTCAGCAGAACGAGGCTGTCTTCGACAAGCCTGTATGGGCCATCGAGCATGCAGGCAGTGATGTCGGTGGCAGTGCTGCGCTGCGCGCGCTCTATGCCCTTGTCACGGCACCGAAGCGGCGGCGCGACCTGCTCTTGGGGCAACGGGCACCAGAGCGTGACACGTCGCTGACACTCTCGCAGAGTTATAACAAAGGCCTTGATGATATGCTCCTCAAGGCCAAACAGGCCAAAGACTTTTTCCTCTTAGTGGGGCCACCGGGAACGGGGAAGACGTCTATGGCTTTACAATATATGGTGCGGGAGGCATTGGCTTCCTCAACGGGAGCGATTCTTCTGATGGCCTACACCAATAGGGCGGTGGATGAAATTTGTGGTATGCTGACCGATAATGGTATCGACTACTTGCGCGTTGGCAGTGAACTATCGTGTGCCGAGACCTTTGTGCCGCATCTGTTGCAGAACAGGGTAGGGGAGAAGCCGACCCTGACAGCGATGCAGCAGTTGATTCTCAACGCCCGTGTGATAGTGGGGACCACGTCAATGATACAGTCGAGAAGCTACCTCTTCAATCTCAAGACTTTCGATCTGGCCATCGTCGACGAGGCTTCACAGATCCTTGAACCGAGCATCATCGGTCTCTTGGCATCTATCAACGTCCCGCAGGAGTCACAAGGCTATGCCTCGGCGTTTAAATTCATCCTCATCGGTGACTACAAGCAACTTCCCGCCGTCGTACAACAGGGCGATGCTGACAGCGCAGTCACCGATCCGCTGCTTCTGAACATAGGACTTGGTGACTGCAAGAATTCCCTCTTCGAGCGTCTTATCCGTCAGGAGCTGCGAGCCGGGCGCAACGACTTCATCGGTATCCTGCACCGGCAGGGACGTATGCACCCAGAGATAGCGGAGTTTCCCAACCGGGAGTTCTACACCACTGAGGACATCCATCCCGTGCCGCTGCCCCATCAGCAGGCTACGGAGATAGGCTATACACTGCCGTCACAGGATGTCGTCGACGACCTTCTCAAACGCCATCGCCTGCTGTTCTTTGCTTCGGGATATTGTCGGCAGCCGGAAATCTCCGATAAGGTCAATGCCGAGGAAGCGCGCATCGTCGTGGATATCCTCCGGCGTGTGCGGCGTTTCTATGGCGACCGTTTCAATGCCGACAAGACGGTGGGTGTCATCGTGCCCTATCGTAACCAGATAGCTATGATACGCAAAGGCATTGAGGCTTCGGGAATGAGGGACTTGGAGAATATCAGTATTGATACCGTGGAGCGCTATCAAGGTTCACAGCGTGATGTCATCATCTATTCCTTTACCATCCAGCAGGCCTATCAGCTCAGTTTCCTCACGGCCAACACCTTTGAGGAAGAAGGTCATCTCATTGATAGGAAACTCAATGTGGCGCTGACAAGGGCCCGCAAACAACTCATCCTTACAGGCAATCCGCAGACCCTGTCACAGAGCCCGCTCTTCAGCAGGCTCATGGCGTTTGTAAAAGACAGAGGTGGCTATGTGTCAGAAGGTGACGCCCACATTGAGGTTCAGTGACCCCGTGCGGGTGTCCTCAAAGTCATAGTGTCCGACATTGGCCTCAGTATTATCTGCTCATCATTCTGACTTCATTGCCGAGCCGTTTGGCCGGGTCTTGCATGAAACGCCAGTAGGCGACAGGCATGACGGCGAGGATGAAGAACATCGTGATGATGGTGCCCCAGAAGATGACGGCAGCCATTGGCATCCACAAGCTGCTGCCACCTAAGAGCATCGGCACCACGCCCATCGACGCACAGGCTGAGGTGAGGAAGATGGGGCGCATACGCTCTTTGGCGGCTTCGAGGATGGAGTCGCGCATCGACAGACCCTCCTTGTTGTAGAGCTCATGGGCATAGTCGAAGAGGATGATGCCATTTCTGACAAGGACACCCATCAGTGAGACAAAGCCTAACACGCACGTCAGACTCAGGTCGATACCGGTGAGCAGGACGCCGGCGGCAGCACCAAAGACGCAGAGCGACAGGCTGCAGAGCATGATGAGTGACTCGCGTACGTCGCGGAAGTGCCAGATGAGGACAACGAAGATGATAGCCACAGCGATGATGAGCGCGATGATGATATTCGGCATCTGCTCCTGATCCACCTCATACTGTCCACCATAGCTTACCTGCACTTTAGGCGGGAGCTTGATGCTCTTCACCTCCTTCATAATCTGCGCGGTGAGCTGCTCCACATTCTTATTCTGGTCCACCTCAGCGATGACGGAGATGGTGCGCAGTCCGTTGCGGTGCACGATCTGTCCGTACTCCATCTTGTTCTCCACGGTGGCAATCTCACGCAGTGGCACTGTCTTCAGTCCGCCGAGAACAGGAATCTGCTCGTTGAGAAGGTCGTCGACGGTGGCGTTGTTGCTTCGTTTCGACTTGATGACGGCCTGTGGGCCATAGTCGCCATCCCACATCTGACAGACGGGCAGACCTGTGGAATAACGGGAGAGAAGCGTCATCTGTACGATGGCATTGGTCAGACCGAGGCGGCTCACCGTGTTGTCGTCGACTTTCACGCGTGTCGTAGCCAACGGCTCACGAAAGTCGGTGCGCACGAGCTCCAGCCCGTCGATATGCCTCAGGTGCGTCACGACACTGTCAGCGGCCGTTGTAATATCTGCTAAGCTGTTTCCCGTCAGGCGCACCTCGATGGGGTTCTCCTCCTTGCTGTAGGAGAGGTGCTTTATCTTTACGATGCCGGCAGGGAAATAGTTCTCGTATTTCTTCTTTGCCTCTGTCACCACTTCTTCTGTGGCCTCCATGCTCTTTGTGTTGACGATGAACTGAGCGTAGTTGTCACCAGGAATCTGTGGGGCATAGGTGGTCTGGAAACGTGGCGACGACATGCCATGGAAGTTGGCCACCGACACCACACGCGGGTCGCGGCGCAGCATGTGCTCCAACGAGTCGGTAAGATGGTTGGTTCCGGCCACGGTAGTCCCCGTCGGCATGAAGATCTCAACGGCAAACTGGTCGCGCTGGGCGATAGGCATGAGTTTCTGGGGAAGGTGTACAAAGACGATGGCACCTATTATAATAGTAGCCACAGCAGCTCCTATCGTGATGCGGTAATGGTCAAAGCACTTCTCTATGGCCCAGTTGTAGAACCGCTGCATATAGTCGAGCAAGTTAAACGCTTTCTTGCCATCTACTGTCACGCCCGTCTCTATGGGCTTGCGGATGCAATAGTACATGAGGATGGGCAGCAGCGTCTGTGCGATAATCATGGAGATAAAGAGCACGATGGAGATGGCCCAGGGGAACATCTTCAAAAAGTCGTGCATGACGCCCGTCATCGTGATGAGGAACGGGAAGAAGGTGATGCTGATGCAGAGCGTGGCAGAGAAGATACTCTTCAGGAAGTGGCGCGTGGCCTCGACGGCGCTCTTCCATCGGGTCATCCCCGCGGCAAGGTTGTTGACATAGCCGTCGATGATGACGATAGAGTCGTCGACAATCATGCCCAAGGTCATGATGAGTGCGGCTAAGGTCACCGTGTTCAGCTCCAGGTCGAAGATATAAAACAGGCCGAGGGAGATGAAGATGGTGACGGGCATCGTGGCGGCAGCCACCTGCCTCGGCATGATGAGTACGACGACAAGGAGCACAGTGGCGATGGCGATGAGCAGCTCGCGAAGGAAGTCGTAGATAGAGTCGTCGACGACCTGCTTCTGGTCGGTGATCTTGCTCACCTTGACATCTTTCGGCAGCTCCTTCTCGATGTTGGTGAGTTTGCTGTTGACCTCAGCGCCCATCTTGGAGATGTCCTTGCCCTTCTTGTTGGTCACTGACAGCAGCAGGGCTTTTGTGCCGTTGACAGTGACGTATTTGTCAAGATCAGGATATTCATACTTCACTTCAGCGACATCCTTCAGCCGTACGATGTTTCCGCGGGCGTCGCTGTAGACGACGGCATTCTCCACATCATAAATCTTGTTCAGGCTCTCGTCAACATAGATAGGGCTCTTATAGTCCTCATTGCCGATACGGCCGCCACTGCTTGTGAAGCCTTTTCCTGCCAGCACTTGTGCGATGGAGAGATAGGTCACACCGTAATGTGCCAGCTTGTCGTTGTCAAGGTAGATGGCTATCTGTGGCATCTGCATGCCCACGACGCTCATCTTGCCCACGCTGGGTATCATCCTCAGGGAGTCCTCGACGGTCTTCATATAGTCGTTGAGCTCGCGGTAGGTCTTGTCCTTGCTCTCTAAGGAGATAAGCTCGGAGCTGACGTCGCCGAAGTCGTCCTGCACTCTCAGCGCTATGACACCGGCAGGCAGGTTGGAGGTCTTAAAGGTCTGGACACCATGCTTGAACTTCGACCAGAACTCGTCATTGTCCTCTAAGTCCTCGTTGAGCTCTACGACGATGATGCTCATGCCGTCACGCGAGTAAGAGACAGTCTTCTCCTTGAGCACCTCTTTATAAGTGAAGATATAGTTCTCAAGGGGTTTGGTCACCTGCTGCTCCACTTCCTCAGAGGTAGCACCAGGATAGACGGCGGCCACGATACCCTCGCGCACGGTATAATCGGGGAATTCGTTCTTGTTGATATGCACCAGTCCGAAGATGCCTAAAGCAACAAGGCACGTCACAAACAATATTACTATCTGCCTGTAGTAGAGGCATATCTCCTGAAAAGGTCTTTTCTTCTTTCTCATGGTAGCCTCTCCTTACTTGATAATCTGGCAGGGTGTGCTCTCGCTCACCATCTGCTGACCTTCGACAATCAGCTGGTCACCGGGCTCCAGGCCACCGTTGACGCGCACACCCTGTGAGGTGTCGGCCACATAGTTGATGAAACGCTTGGTGGCTTTGCCATTCTTGACAATCCAAACGAACATTCTGTTGTCGGGGTTGAGCTGAACGACGTTGGCAGGAACGAAGACACCCATCTGTCCGCGTGTGAAGCTGGTGTAGACGTTGCAAATCATACCGGGCAGAAGCTCGTGGGTAGGGTTGTTGACAAGAAGACTGACGTCATAGGTACGGCTCAAGGGATCGGCGGTGACGCCTTTCTCCACCACCTTGCCATAGAAGTTGGTATTGCCTGTGGCGGCACAGCGTATCATCATCGTCTCACCGCGGTGTATCTTGTCTATCTCTTCCTCCGGAACGCTGATTTTGACCTTTACCTTGTCGATATGCACCAGTTTGACGACCATCATTCCCGGCACGACATTCTGCCCTATCTCAGCGCTCTTCTCTGCAATATATCCGCTGAAGGGCGCTGTGAGGCGTGTGTCGTTGCTCGACTTGTTGGAGATCTTCTCTAACGCCGCGGCGGAGTTGACGGCCTCACGGGCACCTTGGACAGCTGTCAGCGCTGACACATATTTAGAATCTGAGATGACTCCGGAGGCATGTAGGGCCTTTGCGCGCTTGTAGTCATCTTGGGCTTTGCGCAGGGCTGCACGGGCCTCACCGGTTACTGCATGGGCTGATGCACGGGCATAGGCTTGGTCGGCACCGTCGACAGTGGCGACAAGCTGGCCGCGACTGACCATCTGACCTTCGTCGACATTCATGGTGCGGATGGTGCCTGTCACAGAGAAGCTGAGGCTCACACCGCTCTCTTCGGCCACAGTACCTGAGAAGCCCTTCTCACCATTGACCTGGACAGCACCCACTTCCATCACCTTGACTCTCACGGGGGAGTTGGACTGGACTGGCTGTTTGTTGCCACAAGAACCAAGAATCCCGATAGAGGTGATGGCTAACAATAATGATTGCAGTATTTTCATGACTAAATAATTATTGTTCAAGACTTCTGCAAAAGTACATATTTATAACCACACAAGCAAGAAAGTGGGGGAGAATTTAGGTGGTAGGTGTTAGGTGTTAGGTGTTAATGTTATGGCTGTTGGGTGGTAGGTATGAGTATTATTACTCTTAAGATGTTGTCTTTCCTTATATTACACGACGATGTGCGGCAAATGCCAACGATATCTGTGGCAAATGCCAACGATATCCGTGGCAAATGCCAACGATATCCGTGGCAAATGCCAACGACATCCGCGGCAAATGCCACGCAACTTGCAGTCAACTAATTTCGTAGGAGTGTTCTCGTACCTGGTATTGCCGTAGGGACGGCCCTCCGTGGCCGCCCTAACCCCAAAGATGGTAATTATAACCAATGAAAATCCCTCTTGACGGCAACCATCAACAGTGGAATACCATCAAGAGGGTTGGGACGGCCACGGTGGGCCGTCTTTGCGATCAAACTTTTTTAGGTGCGCGCTTTTCTACTAATCTTCCTTTTCAATGAGGAACTTGAAGGTCTTGTCGCCGAAGCTGACCATATACTGCTTCAGCGGTGTAGCCCCCCAGCTGTCAGTACCACCTACGCCCTGCTGGATGAGGTCGAGGGAGAGCTCCGTGTAGCGGCTCTTCTTCACGTCCTGCGGATGGCGCTGTGCTTTCTCCATGCCCTCGTCGAGGTCTTGGATGGCATAGTGAAGGGCAGAGGCATCCATGAAGGTATTGATGGGTGTCACCTTGATGCCGAGGCCACCGGCAGTAGTCTGCTCCCACCAGCGGATGTCACACTTCGTTCCTGTCTCCTGCGGGCGGATGTAGGGATAGAACTGCTCATCGGCTGTCTGACGATAGAGACCGATGAACTGACCACCGTCGCGGTCGCTGTAGTTCTCTATCGGGCCACGGCCATAATAGTAGCTGTTGTCCATGTCGTAAGGCAGCTGCATGACGACACCAAAGCGCAGCATGTCGGGAGCGGTAGCCTCCGGTGACTTCTTTTCCATGTTCTCAGTGACCTCTATGCTACCGTCGCCATGAACTTTGTAAGTCATCGTCAGCATGGCGTTGACCTCCGGCATATCATAGACGGCGTTGACATTGCAGGCAGTGCCACGGCTGTCCTTGTCCTTCTCTGCTGTGAGGGCTGTGAGAATCATCTTAGGATTGCGCCATACGGCGAACTTCTTCTGTAAGCCGGCACCCATGTCGTTATCGGTGACAGCACGCCAGAAGTTGGGCTTCAGCGTGCCCCCGTCGCCAAGGAGGTTCTTGCCCTCAACGGTGTACTGTGACAAGAGGCCCGTGGCTCTGTCAAAGGCAACGGTCATCTCCTCAGAGGTGATGGTGATGCATGGCTCCTTACTCTTATCAGTGATTTTCACCTTCTCGTCAGACGTGTTCTCAACATAGGTCATCGGTGTGGCCTCGTTGATGGCAAGCTGGCGTGTTGCTATTGTCTGACCTGCTGCCATGAGCGGCTCAGCGGTCTTCAGACGGAACTCCAGGTTGAGGAAGGTCTCCCCATCGTAGGGAATCTCGTAGGGCAGCGTCACTGTGGCGGTCTGCTGTGGACCGACGTTGAGGTCATCCACCTCACCGCTCTTCACCGTCTTGCCGTCTTTGACGAGTGTCCAGACGAGTTTCACGTTGGAGAGGTCGCGGAAGAAGAACTCGTTATGCACCGTTATCTTTCCCTCGCCGAGGTCGTCGCCCTCGGCCCAGATGTTCTGATACTGGTAGGCGAGCTCATAGGCGTGGGGGTTGAGCTGGCGGTCAGGACCGATGATACCATTACAGTTGAAGTTGTTGTCGGAGGCATCTTTCTTGTTGTAGTCGCCGCCGTAGGTGTAGCGGGGAGGCATGCCGCCCGTTCCAGGCTCATATTTAGCCGCAATGGCATCGTAGTCGGCAACGGAGCGGGAGGCTTTGAAGTCGGGATTCAGATGCAGGCCCTGGTCCACGAAGTCCCAGTCGTAGCCACCTTGGAAGATGGGGTATTTGCGGACGAGGTCCCAGTAGTCCTTGAGGTTACCGCCGCTGTTGCCCATGGTGTGGTTGTACTCGCACTGGATGAGCGGCTTGGTGGAAGCTGGGTCTTTACTGTACTTCTCACAAGCCTCCACAGAAGCATACATGGGGCAGTCGATGTCGCTGTGGTCGGTGCTGCGGGCCTGCTCGTACTGTATGGGACGGCTTGTATCAATCGTCTTTATCCAGTTGTAGGCGTCGGCGAAGTTCTTGCTGTCGGCCGTCTCGTTGCCCAAGCTCCAGACGATGATGCTGGGGTGGTTGAACTGCATCTCCACGTTGTGCTGGTTGCGCTGGAGAATCTGTTTGGCAAAGATATCCTTCTTCGTCTCGGCGTTGTCATCGTATCCGAAGCCGTGGCTCTCCTGGTTGGCCTCGGCAGTGACATAGAGTCCGTACTCATCGCAGAGATCATACCAGCGTGGGTCGTCGGGGTAGTGGCAGGTGCGCACGGCGTTGATGTTCAGGCGCTTCATTATCTTGATATCCTGTATCATCCGCTCTTTGGTGAGGACATAGCCGCCGTCGGGATCCATCTCGTGGCGGTTGGCACCCTTGATGAGCACGGGCTGTCCGTTGACGAGCAGCTGTTTGCCCTTTATCTCCACCTTGCGGAATCCCACCTTCTGCGGGATGACCTCCACGGTGTTGCCGCCGCGGTCCTTGACGATGGTGAGCAGGGTATAAAGATAAGGTGTCTCAGCCGACCATGTCTTCACATTGCGCACCATGAAGCGGGCTGTGCCCTCGCTGCGGCGCCCGAAGTCAGCTGTCGACTTGGCGATGACGGTGCCGTTGGCGTTGAGGAGTCGGAACTCTATCTTCGGGTCGCCCTTGACAAAGGCGTCGATGAGCAGCTCGCCGTCGTTGTAGTTGTTCTCCAAATCCGGGGTGATACGGAGGTTCTCCACCTGCACCTTGGCATTACGGCTGTAGAGGTAGCACTGGCGTGCCACACCGGAGAGCCGCCAGAAGTCCTGGTCCTCGTCATAGCTGCCGTCACACCAGCGGAAGGTCTGGAAGGCAATGAGGTTCTTGCCGGGATGGAGGTATTTGGTGATGTCGAATTCTGCGGCAACCTTGGAGTCCTCGGTATAGCCGACATACTGTCCGTTGACAAAGAGGTACATGTTCGATGTGACGCTGCCGAAGTGAGCGATAATCTGCTTGCCGTTCCAGGAGGCAGGCAGGTCGATGACGCGGCGGTAGGAGCCTACGTGGTTGTCCTTGACGGGCACACTGGTCAGCGTGGCATTCTCAGGGGCATACTCCGGCTTCCAGCCGTTGTAGACATTCTGGTCTTTGAACATATAGCGCCAGGCGAAGCCGATATTGACATATTCCGGCTGCCCGTAGCCGTTGAGCTCCCAGATGGCCGGTATGTTGAGGGTCTTCCACGCAGCGTCGTCGAGGTCAGGCTTGTAGAAGTCTGTGGGCCGCTCATCAGCGTTCTCCACCCATTTGAACTTCCACGGACCTTCCAAGGAGAGATAGCGTGATGACTGTTCCATGTCGCCGCTTTCAGCCTCGGCCTCGTTGGCATACGGGAAGAAGTTGGTGTGGAGCTTGAAGCGGTTCACCTCATTGACCTGGAGGTCGTGCCACTCCGTCCATGTCGGCATTGCCGGTGTCCCGCTGTTCGTCTTCTGCGCCAGGCCGACAGCGGGGAGGGCAAGGCTCGCTGACAAGGCCAGCAAGAGTATTCTGTTGTGTTTCATGGTTGATGTTTTTAGTCGCTTATTGCAAAGATAGTATAAAATCTGCAAGGCGGCGTGTCGTTTGACAATATTTTTTCTTCTTTTAATAACGATTACTAATGAAAGCCGATTCATGGGGGTGTCTGTCTTTACAAAAGGCAAATAATCTTTTTTTTGTGTAAACGATTGCATGAAAAAAATGAAGAAAATGGCAGCTTAGGAGACAACTATCTATAAATTTCCTTTATTTTTGCCGTTGAAAAGCTAAAAGAAGAAAACCTAAGACTTCCACCAAAGGGGTGGAGAAGAAGTCAACTGTAGGAACGGAACCAAGTAATCATCTATATTAAAAACTAAAAATTAACCAACACATGAAGAAAACAATCTTACGAAGAGCAGCGTTGCTAAGCGCGGGCGTCTTCTGCACAATGACCAGTATGGCACAGTCGGTCGTGCAGGGAACGGTGAAGGATGAGTCGGGTGAACCGCTTATCGGTGCCACTATCCAGGTCAAGGGTCAGCAGGGTGGTACTGTTACCGACCTTGACGGTGATTGGAAACTCAGTGATGCCAAGCCCGGGCAGGTGCTTGTTGTCTCTTATGTGGGCTATGCCAATAAGGAGATAACCTTAGGTGCACAAAAGGATCTCAACATTGTTCTTGTACCCGACAAACAGGATCTTGATGAAGTTGTCGTCGTGGGTTATGCTATCGGCTCTAAGCGTACCGTCTCTGGTGCTGTGGAGCGCGTAGGCCGCAAGGATATGAATAAAGGTGTTGTCACCAGTGCTGCTGATGCCCTCAAGGGTAAGGTCAGTGGTGTGGTCATCTCGCAGAGCGGTGGCGACCCGATGGGTACGACCAACATCCGCGTGCGCGGAACCTCTTCGCTCTCGGGCGGTAACGACCCGCTTGTCATCATTGATGGTGTGTATGGCGATATGACGATGTTCAACGCCCTGCAGCCAAGTGACATCGAGAGCATGACCATTCTTAAGGACGCTTCCGAGACCGCACAGTACGGTTCACGCGGTGCTGCCGGCGTCATCGTCGTGACCACCACCAAAGGTAAGAACGGCATGAGCTCGATCACCTATAACGGTACCATCGGTATGAACAAGGTGTTCAAGAATATCAAGATGCTTAGTGCCGATGCCTACCGCGCCACCGCCAAGCAGATGGGACTGACACCCACCGACCTCGGCGGCAACACCAACTGGCTCGACGAAATCGAGCGCTCCACAGGTATCACACAGAATCACAATGTAGCCTTCTCTGGTGGCAATGATACGGGCAACTATCGTGCTTCCTTAGGATTCGTGCAGAAGCAGGGCGCCCTCCGCAACTCCGATATGCGCAACTATACAGTCAAAATCGATGCGCAGCAACTGGCGTTCAACAAGAAGCTGCAACTTGAACTTGGCGTTATGGGCTCTGAGCACGACGGCAAGCGGCAGTATGATATGCAGAAGATGTTCTACTCGGCTGCTGCCTACAATCCCACCTATCCCAATTATAAGAATCCTAATACCGGAAAGTGGGACGAGGATATGCTTGCCAATGAGATTTACAACCCACTGGGTCAGCTCGAGATTGACAACCGTTATAATGTGGGTACCCTCATGACTCACGGAAAAGCCACCTGGACCATCATCGACGGCCTCTTCCTTTCGGCTTTCGGCTCCTACACGAAGACCAACATTGAGTTGAAACGCTACATCCCCAATGATATCCGGCAGGGTGAGCTGAATGGTAACGGATGGGCTTTTATCCAGAACTGGCAGCGCCAGGATTATATGGGCAACATCCAGTTGACTTATACTAAGGACTTTGGCAAGCATCATATCGACGCTCTCGCCGTGATGGAGGGTCAGAAATACAAGACCTTCACACACTCTGAGCAGGCGAAGGGCTTTGAAACCAACTACTTCAAATACAACAACCTCAAAGCCGGTGCCAATGTTTCTTGGGGCGATGTGCAGTCTGACTCCAAGGAATATACCTTGAGCTCCTACATGGCCCGCGTCAACTATATGTTCGCTGACAAATATATCGTCACCGCCAACCTCCGTGCCGATGGTTCGTCAAAGCTCGGCAGTGGCCATAAGTGGGGCTGGTTCCCATCGGCTTCGGCTGCATGGGTGCTTTCTCAGGAGAGCTTTATGAAGAATGTCGGCTGGATTGACAACCTCAAGATTCGCATCGGATATGGCGTCACAGGTAATCAGGATGCCATTGACCCTTATACTTCTCTGGCTCTCTATGGTCCTAATGGTGTGACACCTGTCAATGGCAGCAACACGACGACTTTTGCCATACAGAGCAACGACAATCCCGACTTGAAGTGGGAGACAAAGCATACCTTCGATGTCGGTCTCGACTTCTCGGCTTTCAACAGCCGACTCAATATTACCCTCGACTGGTATACCTCTAAGACCAAGGATCTGCTCTACACCTACACGGTGCCTGTACCGCCTTTTACCTATGAGAACTTGTTGGCCAACATGGGTGAGATGACCAACCACGGCTTCGAAATCGGCATCCGTGGCGACATCATCCGCACAAAGGACTTCACCTTCAACTCCGGATTGAACCTCAGCTTCCAGAGCAACAAGCTCAACTCGCTCTCCGGAACGTATAAGGGACAGCAGCTGACAACCTCTGAGCATATTATGGTGGCACGTATCAATGCTGCCGGACTGACACAGAACTATGGCGTTACCTACCTCATGGAAGGACAGCCTATCGGTGTGTTCTACCTGCCTCACTGCGAGGGTATTGACAAGGATGGTAAGTACATCATCTCTGACCTCGACCACAATGGTACCATTGATACCGGTGATTCCGGTGACCGTCAGGTTTGTGGACAGGCCATCCCGAAGGCTTATCTCGGTTGGGACTTTAACTTCACCTATAAGAATTGGAACCTTGCCATGCAGTTCAATGGCGCATTCGGTCACAAGATTTACAACGGTACTTCGATGACCTACAGCGACCTCTCCAACTTCCCAACCTACAATGTGCTGGAGGATGCGCCCGCAAAGGGAATCAAGGATAAGGTCATCTCTGACTACTGGCTTGAGAAGGGTGACTATGTCAACTTCGAGTATGTGCAGCTCAGCTACAACTTCACACAGAAGCAGCTCAAGACCAAGTACATCCAGAACATCAAACTTGGCCTCGCCGTCAACAACGTCTGCACGATTACCGGCTACAATGGTCTGACTCCTATGATCAACTCGGCATCACTCATCCAGCAGGCTGAGGGTACCACACAGTATGGTACGCTCGGTGTCGACGATAAGCGCATCTACCCGCTCACACGCACCTTCTCGTTCAATGTGGGCATCACTTTCTAAACCTTTAAAGACTATATTACCATGAAAAAATATATTTTCGGTGTCGCGCTGCTCTCCGCAGCCCTGCTGTCAGGATGCTCGCTCGACGAGAATCCCAAGAGCCAGTTCAGCGAGGAAGAAGCCTTCAAGAACTCCACCCTTACCTATGTCAACTCTGTGGCCAACGTCTACTCGGCCATTGGCGACGGACTCTATGGCGCCACCGACTGTGTGCACACCTTGCAGGAGTTTATGTCCGATGCTACCATGCTGCCGGGACGCCAGGGCGACTGGGTCGACGGTGGTAAGTGGCAAAACATGTTCCTCCACAACTTCGAGTCCTCGGTTGACACCTACGCCACCGTGTGGAATCACCTGTATAAGATAATAGGTCTTTGCAACTCCAGCATTGACAAGCTCACCCCGTTCCTGGAGGCGCATCCCGACTACAAGGCTTATGTCTCTGAGCTCCGTGCCCTGCGGGCCATCTACTATTATTACGCCATGGACCTCTTCGCCCAGGTACCTGTTGTGACGAGTTCCACACAGTCAACGAACGATGTAAAGCAGAGCAACCGCAGCGATGTGTTCAAGTTCGTCACTTCTGAACTGGAGGCGGCTCTTCCCGACCTCGGCGACGGCCACTGCCAGAATACTGGTGCCTACTACGGCCGCGTGACCAAAGCTGTGGCCTATATGTGTCTGGCAAAGTGCGCCATCAATGCTCCCGTCTATACCATCGACGACACCTCGGCATCGAGCTACCAGGCCTTCGTGGGCGATGACCTCAGCAAGCAAGCCAAGGCCAGCGAGACCCTCGGACAAGCTGTCTCGGACAAGGGTAAGACCATCATGATGACGGTCGACGGCACACAGCGCAACTGCTGGGAGACGGTGAAGTACTGTGTCGATAAGATTCAGGCGGCAGGATACAGCCTCACGGCCAACTACGCTGACAACTTCGTCAAGGCCAACGAGAGCTCTACCGAGAACATCTTCGTGCGCCCCAACGATGACAAGACCTATAAGATCACGGACTACAACCTAATGCGCTCGCTCCACTACAACCATGCCTCGGCCATCGGCTACTCAGGTTGGAACGGTGCCTGCGCCACGGTGCGTGCCATGGAGGTCATGGGCTATGGTACTGCCAACGAGGATCCGCGTCTGAGACTTAACTACTGGTGTGACCGCGACTTCGAGAAGGAGCAGCACACAGGATCGCTCAACGACGGTGCCACAAAGACACCGCTGGAGTATGAGCCGCTCAAGGCTGTGGTCAACTTTGGAAACGACGCCGACCCGCACGACGTGAAGTGCGCTGGCGCACGCTTCAAAAAATATGAGTACGACGGTACAGCTTCCACACAGGGACAGAACAACAACGACCTCGTCATCTGGCGCTTTGGCGACGCACTGCTGCTCAAGGCTGAGGCCGAGTATCGTTTAGGCGACAAGGACGGAGCGCTGAGAATTGTCAACGATATTCGTACGCGTGCCAAGGCTACGCCGCGCACCTCACTCACCCTCAACGACATCCTTGATGAGCGTATGATAGAACTGGCGTGGGAGGGTACGCGCCGACAGGACCAGATACGTTTCTGCACCTTCACCGAGCCTACCGTGGACCGTTATCCCGGTGTGCCCCACAGCTCTCTGGCTGGTGACTACAACGACGATAAGACGGGCTATACCGTTGTCTACCCCATCCCTTACTCTGTGCTCAATCTGAACAAGAAATTAGTGCAGAACCCAGGATATAAGAAGTAAGAGAGCTGTCTCAGATTCGGAATCCACCTGCTATTTCGTTTCTATCCGTCCCCCTCCCCGTCTGTTGTGGGGTGTGGGGACGGAGTCGTTTTCAGAAACTTTAGCGCGCTTTTCTTGTCTGCCACGTGTGAAAAGCGTAATTTTGCAGAGACAGAAACGAAATAATGAGTCAGCAAACGGCAATACAGTCCTTACAGGAGCAGCGCTTGCTTCTCCAAATGGAATATCATACAGAGAAAGAGGCTTTCAGGAAACAGACAGAGGCGATGGGCATCGGTCGCAAAGTCAAGCGCGGCGATGCCTGGTATCCGCTAAGGGTGGGGGAGAGCCATTACAACTCCCTCAACCAGATGACTGTAGAGGTGTTCCGCACTACAGACCAGGACATAGAACACAACTTTGAGTTTGGCAAGCCTGTGATGTTCTTCTTTCTCAAGGAGGACGACAAGGGCACGAAGAGCGTGAGATACTTCGGCTTCTCAGGCACGGTGTCGTATGTCGATGGCGACCGTATGGTCGTTGTCGTGCCCGAAGGTCATGCCCTTGACATCCAGAGCTCGGAACGCCCTGTGGGCGTGCAGCTCTCCTTTGACGAGACGAGCTACCGCACGATGTTCGACGCCCTCGACCGTGTCATCAATGCCAAGAGTGGGCGTTTAGCCTATCTCCGCGACTTGTTCTACTCCAAGACGCCCGCTCAGAAGTTCTCCTTCGACGCTCTCTCCTTTCCCTGGCTCAACAAGACGCAGGAGGCTGCCGTCAACGAGGTGCTGCGTGCCAAGGACGTGGCCATCGTCCACGGTCCTCCCGGCACGGGCAAGACGACAACACTCGTGGAGGCCATCAACGAGACGCTGATGCGCGAGAGTCAGGTCTTAGTCTGCGCTCAGAGCAACATGGCTGTGGACTGGATATGCGAGAAGCTCGTCGACCGCGGCATCAACGTGCTGCGCATCGGCAATCCCACGCGTGTCAACGACAAGATGCTCGGCTTCACCTATGAGCGCCGCTTTGAGGGCCATCCCGACTACCCACAGCTGTGGGCCATCCGCAAGGCTATCCGCGAGTTGCGGAAACGTCGGAAAGGCCGCGACGACAACTTCCACCAGAAGCTCGAAAGACTGAAGGCACGGGCCACGGAACTGGAGATACGTATCAATGCCGAACTCTTCGGTGAGGCCCGTGTCATCGCTGCCACCCTCGTGGGGTCGGCCAGCCGCCTGTTGGAGGGTATGAAGTTCAGCACCCTCTTCATCGATGAGGCTGCCCAGGCCTTGGAGGCAGCATGCTGGATTCCCATGCGACGTGTGGGTCGTGTCATCCTCGCCGGTGACCACTGCCAGCTGCCGCCGACGGTGAAGAACATGATGGCCCTCAAGGCCGGGCTCGGCAAGACGCTCATGGAGCGCATCGTGGAGAACAAGCCGGAATGCGTCTCCCTGCTGCAGGTGCAGTACCGTATGAACGACGCCATCATGCACTTCTCCTCGGAGTGGTTCTATGGTGGCAAAGTGAAGACGGCGGAGGCGGTGAGACAGCGCCATGGCATCTTGGACTATGATATCCCGATAGAATGGCGCAGCATGATGCCTGAGGTCATGGACGCTACGTCGGCTGACACGTCGGAAACGCCTGAAGATGCTCCGGCACCGGGCGGAGAGGAGTTTGTCGGCGAGAGCTATGGACGTATCAACCGTAGCGAGGCCGAGGAGACGCTGACGGTGTTGGAGGAGTATTTTACGAAGATAGGCAAGCTGCGCATCTTGGACGAACAGATCGACGTCGGTGTCATCTCGCCCTATCGGGCACAGGTGCAGTATCTCCGGCGGCTTATCAAGAAGCGGGAGTTCTTTAAGCCTTATCGTCGCCTGATAACTGTCAACACCGTTGACGGCTTCCAGGGTCAGGAGCGTGACATCATCCTCATCTCCATGGTGCGGTCTAATGCCGAGGGGCAGATAGGCTTCCTCCGCGACCTCAGACGTATGAATGTTGCCATCACGCGGGCCCGGATGAAGCTCATCATCCTCGGCGATGCAGCAACGTTGACCAGACACCCCTTCTATAAAAAGCTTTATGAGTACATCGAAAGTCTCAAATAATCATATCAGTGACATGACGGTGGGCAATCCCACCAAAGATATTCTGTGGTTTGCCTTGCCGCTTATCTTGGGCTACATCCTCCAACAGATGTACCTCATCATCGATGCAGCCATCGTGGGCCGCTGGATTGGTGTGGGCGCGTTGGCGGCTGTGGGGGCTTCGTCGTCGGTGATGTTCCTCGTCATGGGCTTCTGCAATGGCTCCTGCGCTGGCTTTGCCATTCCTATTGCCCAAGCCTTCGGTGCCAAGGACTTCCGCAAGATGCGCGTCTATGTGGCCAATGCCGTGCGTATCGCCATTGTCATGTCCATCGTGGTGACGCTGCTGACGTGCATTCTGTGCTCCACCATCCTGCATATCGTCAACACGCCGGCGGATGTCTTCGACGACGCCTACACCTTTCTCTTCTTGCAGTTTCTCGCCATTCCCTTTACGATTGCTTATAATCTCTTTGCAGGATTCATCAGGGCCCTCGGCGACTCCCGTCAGCCGTTCTATTTCCTTATCTTTTCCTCGGTCATCAACATCCTGCTTGATGTTGTCCTCATCCTCGGCTTGGGCATGGGCGTGGCAGGTGCCGGTCTGGCGACGCTGCTCTCACAGCTGCTGGCCTCCATTCTCTGCGTTTGGTATATCGCCTGCCACATGCAACTGCTCATTCCCCATGGAGAGGAGCGCTGCTACGACAATAAGCGCATCAGCATCCTGCTGAACAACGGCATGCCGATGGGTTTGCAGTTCTCTATCACGGCGATAGGCTCCATCATGCTCCAGAGTTCCAACAACGCCTTGGGCACCATCTATGTGGCATCGTTCACGGCGGCTATGCGCATCAAGTACCTCTTCACCTGTGTCTTTGAGAATATTGGCGTGGCCATGGCCACCTACTGTGGACAGAACATCGGCGCCCGCCGCCTCGACAGAGTAAGGATGGGGGAGTGGTCGGCAGTGAAGATCATGCTCGTCTATTTCGTCTTTACGGCGCTCGTCATATTCCCCTTTGCCGATTATATGATGGAGCTCTTTGTGGAGTCCGGCGAGCAAGCCGTGGTGGCCAATGCCGCGAAGATGATGCGCATCAGCTGCTATTTCTATCCGGCTTTAGGCATGCTCACCATCTTCCGCTACAGCATCCAAGGCTTGGGTTACAGCAACCTCTCCATGCTCTCGGGAGTCATGGAGATGATAGCGCGCTGTGGTGTCAGCCTGTGGCTCGTGCCGGTCTTTGCCTTTACGGGGGTGTGCTTCGGCGACCCTGTGGCCTGGATCTTCGCCGACCTCTTCCTCTTCCCCGCCTTCTTCCTCCTCTATCGGCACTTGAAGAAAAAGCTGTTAGGTGTTAGATGTTAGGTGTTAGGTGTTAGGTGTTGGGTGTTAGGTGTTGGGTGTTAATGATATGTCTCTTGGTGATAAAGCTGCTATGGTTTACAGTCCTGACAATGCTAAGCATCCCCCGAAAAACAATTCATTATCACCTAACACCCAACACCTACCACCTAAGATTGCATTTATTGTGACGATTTATCTGCTGAAGTTCGGCTTTTTTGCGTAACTTTGCATCCATAAACAAATTAGACTGTAAAAATGAATATTGAGCAAGAGATAAGCTCTGCGGCCATCCAAGCCGTCAAGGAGCTCTATGGGCAGGAAGTGCCTGCCAAGATGGTAACGTTGCAGAAGACGAAGCCTGGCTTCGAGGGAAACATCACGCTCGTCGTCTTCCCTTTCCTGAAGATTTCTCATAAGAAGCCTCAGGACACAGCCGTGGAGATTGGCGAAAAACTCGTCCAGGACTGCAAAGCCGTAGCTGCCTATAATGCCGTCGGCGGATTCCTGAATATCGTGGTGGCACCGGAGGCTTGGCTCGAACTCCTCGACGACATCGACAAGGATGCTCACTATGGTGAGAAACCGGTCACCGACAAGTCGCCACTCTATATGGTGGAGTATTCCTCACCGAACACCAACAAGCCCTTGCACTTAGGACATGTCCGCAACAACCTCTTGGGCTGGAGCCTGGCAAAGATTCTGGAGGCTAACGGCTATAAGGTCATCAAGACGAATATTGTCAACGACCGTGGTATCCATATCATGAAGTCGATGCTGGCCTGGCTGAAGTGGGGCAACGGCTGCACACCGGAGTCGACGGGCAAGAAGGGCGACCACCTCATCGGCGACTTCTACGTCCTCTTCGACAAGCATTACAAGGAGGAGTGCGCTGAGCTGGCAAAGCAGTATGTGGCCGAGGGCCTCACCGAGGAACAGGCTGAGGAGAAGGCTAAGAACGAGGCTCCTCTCATCAAGGAGGCACACCGCATGCTCGTGAAATGGGAAGCTGGTGACAAGGAGATTCGTGACCTCTGGGCGAAGATGAACGCATGGGTCTACAAAGGCTTCGACGAGACTTATAAGGCCCTCGGCGTCAGCTTCGACAAGATATATTATGAGAGCAACACCTATATCGAAGGCAAGCGCAAGGTGATGGAAGGCTTGAAAAAAGGCCTCTTCTATCAGAAGGAGGACGGCAGCATCTGGGCCGACCTCACGGGTGACGGCCTCGACCAGAAGCTCCTCATCCGTTCCGATGGCACTACGGTGTATATGACTCAGGACATCGGCACGGCGGAGATGCGCTTCAACGACTATCCTATCGACAAGATGATTTACGTCGTGGGCAATGAGCAGAACTACCACTTCCAGGTGCTCTCCATCCTCCTCGACCGCCTTGGCTTCAAATGGGGCAAGGACCTCGTCCACTTCTCTTATGGCATGGTGGAGCTCCCCAACGGTAAGATGAAGAGCCGTGAGGGTACCGTCGTCGATGCCGACGACCTCATCGCCGAGATGATCGCGGATGCCCGCAAGACGAGTGAGGAGCACGGACAGTCAAAGGACTTCTCTGAGGCTGAGAAGAGCGAGATAGCCCGCATTGTCGGCCTCGGCGCACTGAAATACTTCATCTTGAAGGTTGACGCCCGCAAGAACATGCTCTTCAACCCCGCTGAGTCCATTGACTTCAATGGTAACACAGGTCCGTTCATCCAGTACACCTACGCCCGCATCCAGTCCATCCTCCGCAAGGCTGGTGACAGCGCAGCCTTCAATGGTGCGGTGGCCTATGAGCCCAATGGCAAGGAGGTGGAGCTGATACAGAAGTTGAACGCCTTCAAGGATGCTGTGGCTGACGCCGGACAGAACTACAACCCTGCTGGCATTGCTAACTACACCTATGAGCTGACCAAGCTCTTCAACCAGTTCTACCACGACTACAGCATCCTCTCTGCCGACACCGACGCCGAGAAGATGTTCCGTCTGAAGCTGGCCCGCAACGTAGGTAAGACGATTAAGAACGCCATGGAGCTCCTCGGCATCGAGGTGCCCGAGCGCATGTAATATCTTAGAAGTTTGGAAAACACCAATTTTCATCATAGTGCGGCGGGACAGGAAAGCCCCGCCGTTTCTGTCTTCGACCTTCATCCGCAGGTCAGACCTAACGCGTGGGCCGTCGATGCGGCCTGTTCCGGCAATCCCGGTCCAATGGAATATCAGGGCATAGACCTGACGACGGGAGAGCAGGTGTTTCATTTCGGACCTTGCTATCCGGACGGCAGAGAGGTCTATGGCACTAATAACATCGGGGAGTTCCTGGCCATCGTCCATGCCTTGGCACTCATGGAGAAGCTGGGCATCACCGACAAGACCATCTATTCAGACTCTTACAACGCCATCCTCTGGGTGCGGAAGAAGCACTGCAAGACCAACTTGGAGCGTAGCGATGCCACGGAGCCGCTCTTCAACATCATCGCGCGCGCCGAGCAATGGTTACGGACCCACCAGATCAGAGTTCCTATCATCCAATGGCAGACAAAAGGCTGGGGCGATATCCCCGCCGACTTCGGAAGAAAGTAGGGGAGGTGTCAGAAGGGGTCTTGAGAAGTCCAGAAGTCGCGGAAGTCCGGAAGTCCAGTCATTACATCATTAATACCGGAACTTTATTGGATTACCCACCGGATTATCAGAAGCTTCTGCATATGACTGGACTTCCGGACTTCCGCGACTTCCGGACTTCTGATCATACACTTCTGATATACCCCTAAAACCCCGCCTTATCCGTGATGGTCATCATCTTTCCTGTCGCGGGATGGCGGAAGGTGATGGCTTCGGCGTGGAGGTAGAGGCGGTCGGCAGGCTCGCCGTAGAGTTTGTCGCCCTTGATGGGGTTGTCAAGGCCGAGACGGTGCGCACAATGTACACGCAGCTGATGGGTGCGACCCGTACGGGGCCACAGCCAGATGCGCGTGGGTGACACATATTTATAGTAGGTGACAGCGGGACGCCCGTTGTCGAAGTCTACAACCTGACGGGGACGGTCGTCAACGTCGGGGCGCAGAGGTAGGGAAATGACGTTGCTGTCGTTTCCCGTTTTTTTATGTCCATCGTGTTGTGCGTCGTTATCCCGACTTTGCGGAGCTTCTCGCCGTTCGTGGCTGAGGACAGCCACATACCGCTTCTGTATCTGATGGTCCGCAAACTGCTTCTGAAGATTGTGGTAGGCCTCCATGGTCTTGGCGATAATCATGACGCCACTCGTGTCCATGTCGAGGCGGTGGACGATGAGGGGCGAGTCGGTATCGGGATAGCGCTGGCGCATGAGGCTGTAGACGCTCTGTCGCCCGCTCTTCCCCGGTACGGAGAGAAGGCCGGAGGGTTTGCTGACAACACAGAGGCTGTCGTCCTCATAGAGCACCTTGAGCTGGGCAGCGAGGCGGTCGTCATCGCGGCTGCTCTCCAAGGGGTTGGCGTCGACGGCGATACCTTGCAGCATCCACTTCAGAATGGGCTTGCATTTGCTGTTGCAGGCAGGATAGTATTGCAGGTGGTGACGTATCTCCCCCTTCGGACTCTCGCCCCACCAGAACATCGCCATGTTCACGGGTTTCATTCCATGCGTGAGGGCATATTGCAGGAGCTTGGGCTCGCAGCACTCACCGGAACCGGCAGGAGGAATCGCTGAGCCGGCAACACTGTTGTCGGCCGCATGATACCAGCGCGTAATCTCTATGAGGTCCATGGTCTCGCCTTTGCCATTGTGCATGCGGAAGTTATGGAAGAGCCAGCGTTGCAGGTCGTCGCTCTTGCGGCGTCGCAACGTCTTCAGAGCGCTGACCCTGGCTTTGATGGCCTCCTCGGCTTTCAGCCTCTCGGCTTCGCGCTCACGCTGCCGCAGCTTCCAACGGTGCAGTTCAGCATTCTCATACTGTCGGCGGCGGATGAAGGCCTCCTCGCTCTCCCCGTCGTGTCGCTGTTTGTCAAGAGCAGGACGCGGGTCGTCAGCGGAGGATGTCAGTAGCGGCGCAGTGGCCTTGCAGTCAGCCTGCGCTATCTCGTGGTTGAGGCTGACAATCTCAGCCTCATGCTCCTTGAAATAGCCATGCGGCTGGAGGTAGTCGAAGACGGCGGGGACAAAGGCCGGCCAGTCGGAGCGCCCGACAATCTGTCCGCTGTAGCCGGCGAGATAGGTCACAGCGCCGGAGTGGTGCAGAAGCTCGTCAGCGGGTGCTGTCCCAGGGACCTCCACCACAAGGACGCCGAACATCTTGCCGTGCCTGATCTCATCACGGAAAGCTGTGTCGGCGGGAGCGTCGCAAAAAGGTGACGGCAGGCCTTCCAGCCATGCCGCCACCTCTTTCGCCGCCTGACGGCAGGCTGCCGACGGCGTATAATAGAATGGATTATTCATCAGCGCTATACGAAGAACATGATGAGCATCTGTGCGATGACTACTCGGATGAACATGCCCAGGGGATAGACGGAAGCGTAGGAGATGCTGGCCGTGTCGCCTTTGCAGTTGTCGTTGGCATAGCCTAAGGCCATGGGGTTGGCCATACTGCCGCAGAGGATGCCACAGATGGTGCCGAAGTCGTAGCGGTGCGTCTTCAGGGCGATGATGCCGATGATGACGACGGGGATGAGGGTGATGAGGAAGCCGATGGCGACCCACAGGATACCCTCCGGCCGCATGATGGTAGACATGAAGTCCTTACCCGATGCCAGACCTAAGCAGGCGAGGTAGAGGGCCAGGCCAAGCTTGCGCAGCATGAGACTCGCCGACCGTGTGGTGTAGGAAATCATGTGACTCTTAGGACCTAACGCGCCGATGATGATACCCATGATGATGGGACCTCCGGCAATGCCAAGGCGGATGGAGCTGCTCATGCCGGGGAAATGGATGGGGATGGTGCCTAAGGCCAGACCGAGGAAGATGCCGATGAAGATGCTGCCGATATTGGGCTCCTCAAGGGTCTTGACGCTGTTGCCTAAGAAGCGCTCGGCATTGTCGAGGTCGGCGTGCTTGCCCACGATGGTCACGCGGTCGCCATATTGCAGGCGCAGGTCGTCGCTGGCCAGGAGCTTGATGTCGCCACGCAGTACACGGCTGACATTGACGCCATAGGCAGCGCGCAGGTGGAGCTGGCCGAGATGCTTGCCGTTGAGACCGGCGCGTGTGACGACACAGACACGGCTCTCAACATTGGCGTCGATGGCGTTCCAGTCCACATTGTCCTGGTTCCAGTCCTTGTCGAGCTTCTTACCGAAGAGCAACATCATGGCGGCCTCGTCGTCCTTGTTGGTGACAGCCATCACGGTGTCGTTGACATGGAGCACAGTGTCGGCAACGGGCACGATGACCTCGTTGCCACGCCAGATGCGCGAGATGATGAACTTCACGTGGGTCATGTGCGCGATGTCGACAATCTTCTTGCCCACGATGGCGGGGTTGATGACGACAAACTGTGCGATATAGGTGTGGTCGTCGTCAGAGAGCGGCTTCACCTCCAAGTCGGCAGGCTTGACAAAAATCTTGCGGATGATGACCATGGCGATGATGACACCCACGACACCTAAGGGATAGGTCACGGCGGTGGCCAAAGCCACACTGCCCGACGACAGGCCGAGGTGGGTCATAGCCTGGGTGGCGGCACCCAAGGCCGGGGTGTTGGTGGTGGCACCGCAAAGCAGACCGACCATGTCGGGAAGGTTGATGCCCGTCAGCGGAATCAGGATAAGGGCAAAGAGTGTGCCAAAGATGATGACGGCTAAACTCCAGAGGTTCAGCGCCATACCCTCGGAGCGCAGGGAGCCGAAGAAGTTGGGACCCACGTGGAGGCCGAGGCAGTAGACGAACATGGACAGGCCGAAGGTCTCGATATAGTCTAAGATGTTGCTGTCGATAGACAGCTTCAGCTCGCCGGCTAAGATACCGATGAAGAACACCCAGGCGATGCCTAAGGAAATGCCCTTGACTTTTATCTTGCCGAAGCCCAGGCCGATGGCGATGATGAGCGAGACAATCACCACTGTCTGTATCGACGAGTGGGTGGTGAACAGAGAGGATAGGTAATCCATTTTAAGCTAACATTATGTTACTTCCTGTCAGACTTAGAGCACGTTGAGGAAATTCTCCAAGGGGATGCCCCGGTTCTTGTCCTCGTTGTCTTTATTGCGGTCGATGAGCGTGTAGACAGCGTCCATAGCCTTGCGTGTCGACGACTTGAGGGTCTCGCCGTCGAGGAGATGGCCTAAGAGTACGGCGGAGAAGATGTCGCCCGTGCCGGGGAAGTGGACGGGAATCTCGGTGTAGGGCAGCAGGAAATGCTCGCCCGTGAGGTGGTTGTATCCGGCCACGCTGTGCTGGCCGTCGACGGGGATGGAGGTGATGAGCACCGACTTGGCACCGATGGCATGGAGCTCGTCGGTGAGGGTGAAGGCCTCGTCGCGTGTCACGCCCTTGGCGTCATAGGGATGGCCCGTGAGATAGCAGGCCTCGGTATGGTTGGGGAAGATGAGGTCGGCGACGGCGATCATCTCGCGCATGCTCTGGATGGTGGCGGGGGTGACACCGTTGTAGAGCTTGCCCTCGTCGCCCATGATGGGGTCCACGAAGATGGGCGTCCCCAACTGCTCCTGCTCCTTGCAGTAGCGGGAGATGATCTGGGCCTGACGTTCCGAGGCGATGAAGCCCGTGGAGATGGCGTCGAAGGTGAAACCAAGCTCTTTCCACACGGGAAAGACACCGGTGATATAGTCTGTGGTGTCGAGAATGTTGAACTTGCCGTAGTCAAGGGTGTTGGAAACCAATGCCGTGGGCAGGTTGTAGGTGACATGACCCATATACGACAGAATGGGCAACATGGCCGCCGAGGCTACCTTGCCGTAGCCACAGATGTCGTTGATAAGAAGAATTTGCTTTTTTGCCATTTGGTACGTACCTGAATGTTGTTGCAAAATTACTAAAAAGCGAATAGATATGTGGCGTGAAAATCAAAAAAACGTTGTTTCAACTAAAAATAAAAGAAAAAAGGTAACAAATACTTTGTCATATCGTTTTATTATTGTAGCTTTGAACAAGAAACTAAATCATCCTTTACATAAATGGCTTTTACTGACAACAACTATTGTCTGATCCTGGCCGGTGGCCGTGGGCGCCGGCTGTGGCCTTGGAGTCGGGAGCAATACCCTAAACAGTTTGTTGATTTCTTTGGTGTCGGTCGCACGCAGTTGCAACAGACCTACGACCGCATGGCAAAGTTCATTGCCCCTGATCACATATACATTAGTACGCTCTCCGCCTATCTCGACATTGTCATGGAGCAGCTTCCTGATGTGCCGCGGGCGCATATCCTTCCCGAGCCTATCACGCGCAATACGGCGCCGAGCATGGCATGGGGCAACCATCGCATCTCGTCTGTCACCGACGATGCCGTGATGATCGTGGTGCCGAGCGACCAGCTCATCATCGACGAGGACGCCTTCCGCAAGGATGTCCTCACGGCGATGGACTTGGCGGCCAAGCACTTCACCTTTGTCACCATGGGCGTCAAGCCTACGCGGCCGGAGCCCGGATACGGCTATATCCAGACCGACGGAGTCATCGACGGCAACATCTTCAAGGTGCGCAGCTTCACAGAGAAGCCGGAGCGGGAGTTTGCACAGCTCTTCATGGACAGCGGGGAGTTTGTGTGGAACACGGGAATCTATATCTCCAGTGTGAAGAACACGCGGGAGATGTTCTCGCAGTTCCTGCCGCCCGTGCTGCGCAACCTCGACAAGCGGACGCCACACGCCTCCTACAAGGAGGAAGAGGACTGTATGCTCGAGTTCTTCCCCTCGTATCCCAACGTGTCGGTGGAGACGGGGGTCTTGGAGAAGTTGGAGAATGTTGCCGTGATGAAGTGCAGCTTCGGCTGGGCCGACATCGGCACATGGCATGGCATCTACGAGGCTCTGCCGAAGAACAACGATGACAACGTCGTCGTGGACTCGGAGGTGTATATGGAGAATAGCTGCCATAACATCATCAAGCTCCCCAAGGATAAGATAGGCGTCATCAACGGCCTCGATGGATTCATCGTTGCCGAGAAAGACAACGTGCTCCTTATCTGTAAGAAGGAGGACTCCTCGGCTCTGGTGAGGAAGTACGTCAACGAGATACAACTGAAGAAAGGCGACGCCTTCGTTTGAGAATAGTCCGGGAGGGTGAAGAATCATTAAAAAAGCCGCCTTTCCCTTGGTGCTTTCAGAGGAAAGGGCTAACTTTGCACACTAGATAAAACACGGACAGAAAATTGTAGAGAGGAATTCCGACATTCCACGAGGATGTCGGAATTCTTTTTCGTTTTGTCTGTCCCTAACGAACAATATTAACAATTTAATTTTTCTATTATGGCATACATGTCACAGGAAGGCTACGATAAGCTCGTGGCCGAAGTCCGCAGACTGGAGTCTGTGGAGCGCCCGAAGGCTTCTGCGGCTATCGCCGAAGCCGCCGACAAGGGAGACTTGAGTGAGAATTCTGAGTACGATGCTGCCAAGGAGGCACAGGCTCACCTTGAGGCGAAGATAAACAACCTTAAACTCACCATAGCACAGGCTAAGATCGTGGACACCAGCCGCCTCAAGACCGACGAGGTGCAGATCATGTCGAAGGTTAAGCTCACCAATATGGCTACGAAGAAGAGCATGACTTATACCATTGTCTCTGAGAGTGAGGCTAACCTCAAGCAGGGCAAGATTAGCATCAAGACGCCTATCGCTCAGGGTCTGCTCAACAAGAAGGTCGGCGATGTCGTCGACATCAAGGTGCCGCGCGGAGACATCAAACTGCATATTGACGAGATAACCGTAGGAGCATAAAGACGATGGCTACATTGTTCAGTAAGATTGCTGCCGGTGAGATCCCCAGCTATAAGTGTGCCGAGAGCGATAAGTTCTACGCTTTCCTCGATATCAACCCTGTCAAGCAGGGCCATACCCTTGTCATCCCCCGCAAGGAGGTGGACTACATCTTTGATATGAGCGATGCCGACCTTGCCGACTTCGAGATCTTCGCCAAGAAGGTGGCCATTGCCATTCGCAAGGCCTTCCCATGCAAGAAGGTGGCACAGGTCGTCCTCGGCTTAGAGGTCAACCACGCACATATCCATCTCATCCCTATCGACTCAGAGGCTGATGTCGACTTCCACAAGCACGTCAAGCTCTCCGACGGGGAGATGAAGACTACCGCCGCCAAGATCTACGAGGCATTCAAGGCTGAGTAGGTGGTAGGTGTTAGGTGATAGGTGTTAGGTGAAAGGTGGTTGGTGATAGGTGTTAGGTGTTAATGATATGCCGTGCTGCCCACGTGAGACCTCTCCGATAGCACTGACACAATAAAAAAACGGGAAGCAGTCGACTGCTTCCCGTTTTTTATTGGATGTTCACTTCTGTATTACAGGTCGAACTTGTAGCCGAGGGTAATCTGGAAGACGCTGTTCTTGCAATCAGAATTATCCCAAACCTTTGTCAGGCCCCAGTTGTAACGGGCATCGAGCACAACGTTACTGTACTCGTAGCTCAGACCAACAGGGATAGAGAAGTCGAAACTCTTGGCATCTTTGTCTACAGAGCCTTTTTCCTTGCCAAGGAATGTGTCGGCAACGCCATGGCCTTTGCTGTTAACGTTGAAGGCGGGCTGCACACCGAGCTTCACGGCCAGACCCTTCACAACATAGACGTTAGCCATGATGGGGATGTTGATGTAGTCGAGTTTGTTGGTGTACTTCACATTCTGACCTAAAACAGTCTTGTCGTACTTGTTACCCTGCTGAGAGTAGATGACACCGGCGCTCAGAGAGAAGATGTCGGTAGCCTGATACTCACCCTCGACACCGGCTGCAAGACCGATACGTGGATCTGCACCGTCACTCTTGGTCAGGCTGGCGATGTTCACACCTACCTTAGGCTGCAGCGTGAAGGAACCAACCTCGTGCTGTGCGAATGTTGCGGTGGATGCTGCGAAGAGCATCAGAGCGGAAGCGATAAACTTTTTCATAGTTGTCTTCTTTTATTTATAGTTTATAAATGATATTCAGATTCAACGCTTATACTTTACGTTTTCTTTTGTTACGACGCAAAATTAAACAGAAAGTTACATCCGCACAGAGGAATTTCCCTATTTGTGGTATGGTTTTCCCTATTGTCCGCCTTTTTCTTGTCCTATGTCAAGTTCTTTTGGGTGTTAGGTGTTGGGTGTTAGGTGTTGGATGTTAATGATATGTCCCCTATGAATATACTCGCCCTTCGCCGGCTTACTGATGCGCTGGCCGGAGAGGTTGTAGTAGTTGTCGTCTTGGGCACGGCTGTCAGTCTTTTTGATGGTGCTGATGCCATTTGTGGTGCTGAGGAACTTTTTCATCTCTGCCAATGCCGATGTGGCACAGCCAGTACGACTGTCGAAGAGCGGGGCATTGTACCAGCCGCCGAGACTTGTCCCCCTGGCATTATATTCCGGCCACCACCAGAAGAGACCGTTGACGTTGCTGTGCTTGTTGAGCATCGTTATCAGTGAGTCTGTATACGCCTTCTGACCGTCATTGCTGTAAGCGAACGTGCCGGTGTAATCGAAGTCATTACTGACAGCCCAGGCGTATGGGTAACCCGTCTCCACGAGCATGATTTTCTTCGAGGGATAGGAAGCCTCCAACTTTCTGATGGCACCCTCGAGTTCGCTCATGGCACCATGGAAGTAAGGGTAATAGCTCAGACCGATGATGTCGTAGTCGATCCCTGCTGCCGTCATCTTCTGATAGAAGTTCGTCAGGGCTGCATAGTTAGCGTTGTCAGCCTGTAACGATGTGTTACTCGATACACGCTCCACGTGCAGGATGATTTTTGCCGAAGGTGCGGTGGCGCGGACGGCCTGGGTAGCCTTGCTTAAAAGATTTGTGAAGCGCGTCCAGTTCGCCGTTGAAGATGATGGCCAGCACTGTTTTAGCGTCCCGTTAGGCTGTCCCCACAGCATGCCATAGCTGATCTCGTTGCCCGTCTGTACGAAGTCGGGTTCCGCATCGGCGTCTTTCAGTTGCGTGAGAACATCGACGGTATAGTCGTAGACTTTTGTAGCGAGTGCGTCATCACTGAGAGAGGCCCATGCCTTCGGTGTCCACTGCTTGCCAGGGTCGGCCCAGGTGTCAGAGTAGTGGATGTCGAGCATGAACTGAAAGCCAGCGGCCTTGATACGCTTGCCGAGACTCTTCACCCATTCGATGTCCTGGCAGACGTTGTTGTCCGTGCTCCAGCTATAAGGAGCACTGCTGTTTGTCGTCTGCTTCGTAGGGTTGACGAAGAGGCGCACGCGCATGGCATTCCAGCCCTCGTCTTTAAAGAAGCTTAGCACGTTGGAGATACTTTTCCCGTTGTGGTCATAATAGGTTGCCCGCTCCTGTTCGTAGTATGGTAGCATAGAGATGTCGCCACCGACATACTTCTGTGCCATGGCAGGAGCAAAAGAAGCTAAAGCTGTAAAGGTGATGATGATGTTTTTTATTGTCTTCATGTTGTTGGATGTAAATCGTTATTTCTTTAAAAGGGGAGGGTAGGGGGAGGTGGTAGGGTGGCAGGGTGTTGGGTGGCAGGTGGCAGGGTGTTGGGTGGCAGGGTGTTGGGTGGTAGGTGTTAATGATATGCCGTGCTGTCCACGTGAGACCTCTCCGAGGTCTTTGCCTTTTGCCCCTATACTACCCCAGGTCGCTCGTTGCCGTGAGGTCTCGCTTCGCGTCGCCCTCCCGTCACCTTCGACGACCAGGGGTCATTCAAGGTGTAACCCCTTCGGGGTTATGCTTGTGTCGTTGCATGTTTAAGGACAGAGCGAGGAGAGTGGAAAGACCTCGAGCTTCGGGGTTATTACTGTGTCGTTGGATGTTTAAGGACAGAGCGAGGAGAGTGGAAAGACCTCGAGTTTCGGGGTTATTTCTGTCTCGTTGCATGATGTAGGGACTGTACTGCCTATATATTCCTTTGTGCTTGTCTCGATTTCGAATGGTGGATTTCCTTGTATTCTTCTCGATTTCGAGTGGGGAATTTCCTTGTGCTTATCTCGTTTCAGGTCGTCGTGAGCTGGGGATAGCGCTGACCCCGGAGGGGTCACACCATGAATAACCCCAGGTCGTCGAACGGGCGCGGTGTCGAAGCGTAGCGAGACACCGTGCCCGTGAGCGACCTGGGGTGTGCAGGATGTCGGGAAGCAAAGACCTCGGAGAGGTCTCACGTGGAAGGATGTGGTATGATGGCAGCTCCCACGTGGGTGGTTACTTCACCACCACCTTCTTCCCGTTGTGTACATAGATACCGCTCTGTTGTGGCTTCTCCGTCAACCGCATACCGTTGAGGGAGTACCAGGCATCGTCGTTAGCCTTATTGTCCACGGTGATGTTAGAGATGCCGGTAGCACTGGAGGTAGTGACTTGGTAGTTATTACTGCCATCTTTAGTAGACTGGATCTCTACATAGGTATCTTTTGTAAGGTTCTCTACATTGACGGTTTGGGGCTTACCTGTACCTAAACTAAAGACGCAACTTACATAGTCATCTTCGCTAGTAAGAGTAAAACTCTTTGCAATCCAGGTCTTTCCATTGTCTGACTTAGTTGTCGTCACCTTGTCACCGGGCCATTTAGAATTCGTTGGCGCATGGTTATCGTTTCCGCCCCATGTCCAGAAGTTAATTCCACTTTTCCATGCTGACCAGTCTGAACCTGCATTTGCTGCATTGACATATACAGTGATAGTCTTGTTCTCCCAAGGTGTAATGGTATAGTTGCGGGTGATGGTCTTGGTTACTGCTCCGTTAACTAAAAGGCCTACTGTGAGTGTACAGCTACTGCTGATGGTGATGGCAGTGCCACTGGCTACTTGCTTTCCGTTTGTAGCAGATGGCATGGTTCCATCTGTTGTATAAACGAGTTTTGCTCCGCTTGTGGCGGAAACAGCTATCAGATTAACATTGAAAGCATCGGAATAATTACCTGACGGCTTATTGGCAAAAGGAACTTCTGTGCTGTTAGAGAGGTAGTAAGAATAGTGGTAGCCACTAAGTACTTTTGTATATGCGGAACCGGCGAGGTTAACGTTAGCACTACCTACTTGCACTCTTAAAATACCATTGGTACCTTTGACATCGTTGGCGAAGTTGGTTGCACCATTTCTGATGTTTGAGTAGGTACTTGTGTTCGTAATGCCAGCAGCCTTACGGATATCAATCATTGCCTTGATATCGTAAGGATAGTCTAAATAGTGCTTATAGAATACGCATGGGGTGCCAGGCATGGCCAATAGATAAGCGTTGGCAGCTAATGTGTCGGCCTTGATGGGGTCTAAAGGTTCAGATACAGACCTATATTGAGTATCGTGATTCTCTACGAATGTCACGGCATATTGGCGGTAGTTGGCATCATGAATAAGGTTGTAGGTACTATTGAGTTTTGTCCAGTCGCTGTTGTTGATGGCATCACGCACATTATAGCGGAATTGAAAGTCAAAAGCTGCGCTCTTCTTCTGGGTAGAGTCTATCCATGCCTCTATTTTTTCGTTGCTGTCCCAATACTCACCTACAGAGAATTTTACACCGGCGGCGTCGTTGTAGTCTGCAACGTGACTGCCCCAGAAGCCCTTGACCATATCGTAACGGAAGCCGGTATAGCCCATGTCTTTGATGAGGAAGTTTTCGTATGCCTTGATAATCTTGTTGACGTTGGCACTCTTGTGGTCAAGGTCACGCTCGCCAGCCCAATCTTCACCTTCGTCATTATTGCTGCTCAAGGTAACGCCATCGGTCTTTGCCTGTGCTGCTGTTGTTATTTTATTTGAAGCATCGTCATTTGCAACAATGTCTGTCGTCTTAAACTGATAGGTAGTTCCGTTGTAGGTCTCAGCTGGGAATGTCCACCAACCATCGGTGTTATGATGGTTAATAACAACATCGGCTATTGTCTTGATGTCGTTGGCCTTGAACGTTGCAATCATGGATTTCAGTTCATCAGCTGTACCAAAGCTTGAGTTCTGGTTGAAATAATAATACGGATCATAGCCCATGGATGTTGGGTTCAGGGTCTTTCCGCTTTGGGGCACCCAGATTAAGTCGAAATATCCCTTGAAGTCGGATACACGGCTTTCCAGTTTTGTCCAGGCAGACTGAGCATAGCTGTCCCAGTAGAATCCCTGCAGCATCACGCCGCCATAGTTTGCCGGCCATCCTTGTGCCCAAGTTCCGAGTGGCAGGGCGAGGAGGATACCGAGGATAAGATGTTGTAATCGTTTCATGTTATTGTATTTTATTTGTTTTCAGATTTCTCTCTTACTGTTGACGCAAGGTGGATATCATCTGTTCTCGCAGTCTTTTGGGTTTCCTTATGCGAAGTTACGAAAAGTTCTTGTTGCGCTATTGCATGATTTATATCAATTAATGATTATTGTGTGCAAACGATTGCGCATGGCGCCGTCCTGGTCTCGCCTTCTATCTCACCGGGCGAAAAAGCCATCATGCGTGCCGCTTTTACTGCTGGCTTCCCGGAGGTCATCCTCAAGGACAACGGCTTTGCACCTTTAGCAAAGCCTGCGGGGCAGAGCTTCGATGCCTGTGTCTATAGTGGCTCACCCGTTGCGTGGCATATGCCATAGACATCGCTGACATTTGCCACGGATATCGCTGGCATATGCCTTAAATATCGCAGGCATATGCCACGGACAATCCATAGAAGTAGTGCTAAAGATGGAATGGTATTGCCGGTGACATCGTAGGGGCACGTTTATCCCCGCCCTAACCCCGCAAGACACATCAAAACCATTCCCGTCACGATTCAAATAAAAACTAAGGAAACCAAGATAAAACCGCATGGCGATTTACTATGCGGGCCAAAGGCCATCTCCTTTACGCCCTTTGCGCCTTGTCGAGAGATGCCCAAACGCAGGCTGCAACTCAGACAGCGAGATCTTTTCTCGCAAAGGCGCGAAGAGCGCAAAGAGGAAGCATGACTGTTTCTGAAAGAGGGCAACGAATTTCACACGGATTTCACGGATGGCACAGATTACCTTTCTTCTATCCGCGTTGGCGCGGTAGGAAGAAAACAGAAAGGGGACAGCCCCAATGACGGAGCTGCCCCCTTTATTATAGATGTGAGCGGGAAAAATTACTTCTTCACAAAGGTCAATGTCGTTGTGCCTTCATAGTTCAACTTGAACGTGAAGTCGTAGGTACCGGCATTCAATGTCAGATTCTGACCATTATTATAAGTAAGGTCGCCAAAATCCGTAATGTCATTGCGGCCGCCCCAACTGATTGTCCAGTCGTGATTCAGACGAATCTTGAACGAGGTGTTGTCATCGGGGAAGACAACACCCGAAGCCGTCCAGCAGTCGTTGGCCTTATCATAGGTGAGATCAGTATCTGCACCCCAACCATTGAACGAACCTATCAGGCTAATGTACTTCACCTCTGTAGCTGTAGCTGTGAACGTAGCGGCATCGACATCGATCTTATAGACGCCATCAGAAGGAATGGTCACAGAACCTTTCACATTGCCATCCTTGTCCTTATATTCAAAAGTACCGGCTGACAAGTAAGCATAGCCCTGATAACCTGTCTTGTCATTGTTCACCTTCAGGCGCTTCTCACCAATATAGAGGAAGTTAGCAGCATCTTCTTTCTTCAGCGTCACAGGAGCTGTGAAAGAAGCCGTGCGAACATAAGAAGTACTGTCAGAGAGCGTGATGGTATCAGACACTTCGACTGGGACATTTATCACAGTCTCCTGCTCACCGTAGAGGGCGGTGACATACTTAGCCAGATCATCAGCCTTGGCAGAGCCGTCAGCGTTGGCAGCAATGCTATAGCTGACGTTCTTGTTGGCGTTGTACAGTGTCAGTCCTAACTTTTCAGAGGCAACGCTCTTGGAAGACGTCACCGTGGTCTTGACCACAGGCACGGTCTCTGAGGTAACACTATTAAAGTCAGCAGCGCCAGCGCTTTCTGCTGTAAGGGCCACCGTGTAGGCACTCTCCTGAGGATTGCTTTGAGGCGCTGACCACTCTTCGTATTCATCAGAGCAGCTTGCCAGCATCACAGCGGCGATGCCGAGAGAAAATAATATTGTCTTTTTCATTTTCTTACTGTTTTATTGTGCGATAAAATGGTACTGACCGGTGATGTCGTTGAAGAACACACGGTACTTACCTGCCTTTAGAGGAATGTTTGAACCGTTTTGTACACCATATCCATAGGGGAAGCCTGAATCACCCCAGTTGATATCCCAAGCGTGACCTGTGAGGAACTTCGCCTGAGGAGCGTCTCCAGAGGTAGCATCAACATCATAGTACCAGTCATGGTTGATAGAACCGGCCACTGTGCTCACCGGTGTCATCTCTGTTGTTGTACCCCAACCATTGATTGTACCAGAAATCTGGATGTTGGCATAGACGGCTGGAGCTTGATTCTCTACTTTCTCCATCTTGCAGGTGCGCTTAGTAGGATCGAGCGTAATCTTATAGTAGCCTGCCTCGGTGACAGCAATATTACCCGGATCACCACCTCCGTCACGGAACACAAAGTCCTTGCAGACGACATCAACCGTATTGGACCAGTTGTCAAGGTAATGGATAATCTTGAACTCACCTACCGGGAAGTAGCCTGTATAAGTGAGGATACCCACACCTGTCTTCTTGTTATACTCTTCGCCAGGCTCTGTGTACAGAGGTATGACAGAGGTACCGACCTCGGAAGCTTTGTTCTCCCATGCACCGTCTGCAATATTACCGCCAATGAGATACCACTCATCAATAGCAGCGTCAGAAAGCTCCACATAGTAAGGCTTTGCATTGACGGCAACGATATTAGAATAGATAGTATCTGAATTGTACACGGCGCGCACACGTGTATAGAATGTCTGGTTGTCAGGCACGTTGTTCTCTTTCCATGCATAGAGCTGCTCCAGTCCAGTAGCAATGTCTTTAGCAGCTACCGCACTCTTGCAGACTGACGAAGCGTCACCCACATTGGCATAGTTGGCTGTGCCTTTAGACACGGCGTCTTCGTCGTCTGTTGGCGTAGTCCAGTCAGAAGCCTTATCCGACTTACCTATCTGAACCTGATATTCAGCAACCGCAGGGAAGCCGTAATCAGGCTGAGACCAGGAGAAGGTCAGAGATGTTGAAGACTTCAAATCCAGACCAGCATTGGCAAAAGCCGGGGTGTTTAGTTCAAAAGTGGTCGGCTCCTGAATGGTAGGGTTGTGGTCGAGGTCGCTGTCGCAAGCCGACAACATCAGGGCCGCTCCCGCCATCATGCCAGCAATGATATGATAGTGTTTCATTTTTTTTTAATCTAAATGGTTTGTTGCAGTGGAGGGGGCTCAGCGAGCCCCTTCCCATGATGGTAATATTAATAGCCGGGATTCTGCTTCAAGTTCTTGTTAGAGTTGATATCATCGGCCGGAATAGCAAACAAGTTATAGTGGCTGTCGACATTGCGCCCCTGGAGGACACCGCCCTTCCACGACCAGTTGTAGTTTACACTACCTGCGAAGCGGTTGAAGCGCACGAGGGTAGTACGGCGCATGCCCTCAAAATAGAATTCACGGCTCCACTCGTCGCAGATGTCTGAAAGCGAATAACCTGTCTTTGCCTGTGCATGAGAACGAGCACGCAATTTATTCAGATAAGTAATGCCTTGTGCCGTAGCCTTGTCACCACTCAGACGGGCTGTTGCCTCAGCGTATGTCAGATAAGCCTCAGCCAAACGGAAGAGGAAGAAGTCACAGTCTGCAAACTTACTTGACTTAGTCGTACCGCCGTCAGAATATCTGTTAGTAAACTTGCAGGCAGCATATCCATTGGTAAACTCGTTCAAGTCGGTATTCTCCAGTGTGCGGGTATTGAACGCATTCTTGGTTCGGTCAAATCCATAGTTGCTGAACAGGGCACGGTCGTCACCGGCAGCCTGATACATCTGCTTCACGGTAGCTTTTGCAGGGGCATCGTCGTTGGGGAAGAATTTCTCCACGAGCTGCTGCCTTGCACGGTTACCACCCCAACCTTCAGTTGTTCCATTGCCAATGATAGAGTCATTGTTTTGGATATCCCAAATCTCGGTGTTGTTCTCAGCACCAGCCATCAGGAACAGCGAGGTACCCCATGATGTGGTATTGGTACCATCCTGCGGCAGAGAGAGGAGGCTCTCCTCGCTGGCACCATTCTGGCCGTTGTTACCCATGAAGAGCTCCTGGTAAGCAGTCCAGTTGCTGGTCCCTGCTGTAGTGTGCAGGCGGTAAGGCGAATTCTTGATGACGTCTTCAGCATATTTAGCTGCCAACTCGTATTGCTCCTTACCCGTATAGACCTTGGCGTTCAAATACAAGCGTGCAAGCAAGAGCTCGTCAGTCCACTTGTTGGCACGTCCGTATCCGCTCTCATTCTCTTTCGGTGCTGATGTGGGAGCACTCAGAGATCCCTGAATGTCCGTCAGCTCGCTGACAATCCAGTTGAAGAGATCGGCACGCTTGATCTGCTGGGGAGCATCAGCAGAGATAGTTGTAGCAAAAGGCACATTGCCCCAGCCATCCATCAGGACAGAGTAGTAGTAGGCGCGCAGGAAACGAGCCTCTGCTGTCTTCTCAGCGTCTGCACCGGAATAGCTCATCAGATACTGGTTACAGTAGTCGATGCCGGCATACAGACGGTAATAGAAGCCTTTCAGCATTGGGTGGGAGTCGCTGAACTGTGCGAAGTCGTACTCCTTAACGCCAGGGTCACCCCATCCACAGAGGCTCTCGTCTGTTGTGAGCTCCTGAGAATTGAAAAGTTGGCGCATGAAACCGGTAGTACCACCATCAAGACCATCAATATCGCAGTCACCATTGGCACCGCCTTGTCCTGCTACAGCCATGTTGGCATAGCATTTGTTCAGCAGGTTGTCGGCCAGGTTATCACCAGATGTGAGTGTGTTGGGATCGATAGGCGTGACATTCAAGTCATCAGCGCATGATGTCAATCCCAATGTCAGCACGGCAGCTGCTGAAGGAATGATATATTTAATGTAGTTTTTCATTGTTGTTTCCTTTCGAGTTTTAGAAGTTCAGACTGAGTCCGAGGATGAAGGAGATAGGTCTCGGATAGACATTGTTGTCTATGCCACCATAGACCTCAGGATCGACACCATCGTAGTTGGTGATAGTGAACACGTTGCTCACAGAGCCGTATACACGGCCACCGATGCCCTTGTAGCTGTCGCCACGGAAGAGGCCATCGAAGGAATAACCCAACGTGATGTTGTCACACTTCAGGAATGATGCGTTCTGCACCCAACGGTCGGAGAGCACGGAAGTAACTCCATAAGAAGCCCAGTTGTCCTTCACAGCACTCACCAGACGGTTCTGCAGGAAGTAGCCACTGACATTCTGGAAGATAGCAGAGTTGCTCACGTTGGCCATACCAGCTGCTATGTCGTTGAACACATAGTTGCCGATGCTTGCGCGGAAAGTCATGCCTAAATCCCAGTTCTTATACTCCAAGCGGGAAGACAGGCCCATGGTAACAGGTGCCGTTGGGCTCTTATAGAAGTAGCGGTCAGCGGAGGTAATCTGTCCGTCACCATTACGGTCGACGACAGCACCCTCAATAGCGTTTCCGTTCTTATCGTAAGCTTGCTGATAGACATAGAAAGAGTTGGCGGTGTGACCGACAGCCTGTGCCTGGCAGGTGTTACCCGTACCAGAAGAGATGCCTCCAGTAGCCACATAGTAGCCATCCTCGTCGCTCATCAGCTTGGTAATCTTGTTGTGGTTGTAAGTGAAGTTGTAGTCTAACGTCCAGTGCCAGTCTTTGGTATCCAGGGCAATCCACTTAATGGCAGCCTCAAAGCCAGTATTGGTCATATCACCAATGTTGGAAGTCACCGTGTTACGGAAGTTAGAACCAGCAGGTACTGACACCGTATTGATCAGGTCAGTGGTCTTACGGAAGTACCAGTCGAAGCTACCGCTCAGACGACGGTTGAGCACAGCCCAGTCGAGACCAATATTATAGGTAGTCGTTGTCTCCCATGTCAGGTTCGGGTTATATGCATTAGGACGTGCAAGGTTACCATTGCCCACAACATTATAATAAGAGCCATCACCAGAGTTCATGGTATAGTTGGCAATATATCCGTAGTCAGCGATACCCTCTTGCTGACCTGTCTGACCCCAGCCGAGACGTAGCTTCAAATCTGTCAGCCATTTGATGTCACGAAGTTTATTCTCATCCTTCATCTTCCACATGAAAGCTGTGGAGGGGAAGTAGCCCCAATGGTCCTTAAAGCGTGAAGAACCATCAGCACGGAAGGTAGCGGTGAGGAAGTAGCGGTCCATCAAGCTCCAGTTGGCACGTCCAAAATAGGACACGAGGTAGTTCTCGGTCTTGTAGTGATAAGGATCCTTAACACCATCTCCATCGTAGTCTACACCGGTGTCGGTATGGATACTGCTGTATGTGCCGTTGTAAGCATCATTATAGGTCAGTGCACGGCTGTGCTCGTTTCTCCAGTAATGCGACTCCTCAGCACCACCCATGATATCAAAGTGGTTTTGAGCCTTGTCATTGAAGTCATGCGTATAGAGCGCATAGACACTTCCCTGATAGTTACGCTTGAGAATGCGGTCGAAAGAATGGCTGCCATAGAAAGATGCCTCTGGGCTGGTCGGGTCGATATCGGTGGTCTGGTTACCATAAGCGATGTCTATACCACCCGATGCGTGCAGGTGCAAATCCTCAAAACCGTGTATCTTATAATCCACATCGCCACTCATGATGAGGTCGCGGCTGATAGCGGCGTCATGCTTCAGGTTGAGCAATGCTACTGGGTTTTCAGGTGCATTGGTGTTCTGCTGATACCATGTAGGATTAGTCAGCAGTGTGCTGTTCACCCATGCAAAGTAGTTGCTGAAGTTCTCATGTCCTGTAAAGGTGTCGTCATTGACGCTGTGGGTAGGATCCATATACAAGGCTGCACTCACAGCGCTGGTATTGGCATAACGGCTCTTGGCCCACATTCCTTTCACATTGACGTTGAGCTTGAGATGCTCGTCAAGAAGTGTCGGGCTTAAGTTGAGAGAGCCTGTGAAGCGCTTGAAGTCAGAGGTCTTTAAAATACCTTGCTGGTCTGTATAGCCGCCACTGACACGGTAAGGCAGTACTTTACCGATTGTACCGCTCACTGTCACGGCATGGTCCTGGCTATATGCAGTGCGATAGATTTCGTCCTGCCAGTCCGTGTTGGCGGTGCCTAAAGACTTGTAAGCATCGCTCTCTTCACCGAAGCGGTCGGCGATAAAGCTTCTGTATTCATCGCCATCCATTACATCGAGGGTCTTACGCTTCATGCTGACAGTAGCACTACCATTATATGATACCTTCGTGCCGCCGTGGCCTTTCTTCGTAGTAATGATGATGACACCGTTAGAACCACGGCTACCATAGATAGCTGTAGCGGAAGCATCCTTCAAGACAGAGAAGCTCTCGATATCCTGTGGGTTGACCATAGAAAGCGGGTTGGAAAGTCCCTTCACACCGTTGTTATCCATGGCCACACCGTCGATGACGATCAACGGGTCGTTACTTGCATTCAGAGAAGCACCGCCACGAATACGAATGGTAGCGCCGCCACCAGGAGTACCGCCAGCATTGGTCACATTCACACCTGCGACTTTACCTTCGAGCATATCCTGAGCATTGACCACAAGTCCCTTGTTCTTGCTATCAGGTGTGAGAGCTGTCACAGAACCAGTGAGGTCGGTCTTCTTAGCCACACCGTAACCGATGACGACGACATCGTTGAGCGTCTTCTCGTCGGCTTTGAGGGTGATGACCATATTGTCGCCGGCTGTCACCGTCTGCGGGGTCATGCCCAAGTAAGTAAATGTAAGTTTAGTACCGGGGGCTACGTTGATGCTGTAGTTACCATCCATGTCGGTGATACCTACGGCTTTACCGTTGGCAGTGATGGTGGCGCCCATGACTGGCTCGCCGGTAGCATCCTTCACCTGTCCCTTGATGGCACCTGATTGTGCCCAGGAACTTGCCGCCAAGAGCAGACCTCCCGTGAGGGTCAGCATCCTGCGAGGCATTCTAAATTTTACCTGCTTCATCATTTGCTTTTAAATTAAGATTGGTATGTTGTTTATTTTTAGTCTTATTATAATATGTGTACCTCGCGCCATCCCGTGGCGTTGTGGCTGCTTGGCTTAGGTTCCTAGTGTTCATAGTTTTTTGGGTTGCATAGCAGTCTTAGGCTACATCTGTGTGCAAAAGTAGTTTCTTTAACTTATATTTGTCGTTTTTTTCCGGCAAAGAACCTACCTTTGTAATCTGACGTTATCTACTGAATAATAGGCTATTAACTATGAAGGGAGACAAAGAAGAAGGAGACCTGCCTATCACGCTCCTCAATTATTACAGTATGTGGATGGAAGACTTCGAACGCCTCGTGGCCGGAGGGTTGAGAGCTGTGAGCACGCTAAGAAAGCATAGCGTAATTTATAAGCAAATTTCGCATTTCTTGAGGGAAACCCTGAACATTGCTGATATCAATCTTACAGACATCAAACCCTCGTTCATCGTCGATTTCCATCTCTATCTGAAACAAACCTGCCACCTGGCCCACAACACCATCTGGAACTATCTCACGCCCTTGCAGATGCTCCTGCACCGGGCACACCAGCAAGGAATCATCGACAGCTATCCCTTTGCCGACTATCATAACCGCATGGAGGATACCGACCGTAACTTCCTGACGCGTGAGGAGCTCGAGCAGCTGACGGTGTTTCCTTTCGGCAACAACCGCAAGCGGGCTTTCTTGCGCGACCTCTTCGTCTTCTGCTGCTACACGGGACTGGCTTACATCGACCTCAAGCAGTTGCAGAAGGACAATATTGTCTGCAACCCCATCGACAACCAGTTGTGGATACATACCCACCGGCGGAAGACGGGGACGGAAGTCAACGTCAAGCTGCTGCCCGTGCCTTTGGAGATTCTCCAAAGGCAGGCTACCGACGCTAATAATAAATATGTGTTTGAGGTGCCATCCTTAGCGGCCTGTAACAAGATGCTCGGCACCATCGCTAAGAAATGTAATCTGAAGAAGCATATCACGTGGCATGTGGCGCGCCATACCATGGCTACCGTCATCTGCCTGTCCAACAACGTGCCCATAGAAGTCGTGGGCAAACTCCTGGGCCATAAGAATATCCGCAGCACGCAAATCTATGCAAAGATAACGAAGGCGAAGCTCTGTCAGGAGATGGATACGCTGCGCGAGCGCCTTGCCCCACAACGGCAGTCACCCCCGCTCGCATCTGCCATCTCTTCGTCGTTCGTATCGTCATCCCCATCCTCCGTTACGGCAACTTCAATCTCATCAGACTCTCTCGGCCGTATGACGCGTATGACGACGGAGCGCATGGCCTCGCTGCTCCATGCACCGCTGCGATCTGTAGAGATGGCTATCATGGAGCTCACGGGGAATGCCGATGCCACGGTGCGCTATGCCTTGGATACAGTCTTGGCAGTAGCCCTCGTCCTCAACACGCCCGAGGCGAAAGCGTTCATCACCGCAACGATGAAAAATATGAGAAGCGAGTAATAACTGTTTAACGTAACTCTCCTTTGCGCGCTTTGCAAGAGATAATCTGTGGAAATCTGTGAGTTCTGTGTGAACTTCTCACGGAGTTTCTTTCTCACCGAGTTTTTCGAGTTTTTATTTCTCACAGATTTCACAGATTACACAGATTTAATAACGCGGACAGCGGCCTTTTCAGAAGCATTATGCTCCTTCTTTGCGTGAGAGACCGCTTTCACCTACCTTCTAAACTTTCTCCTCAGCCACATGGCGAAGAAGCGGTCGTAGACGTGATAGTCTGAGGGGGAATGGTAGATGAGCTCTCTGTCGCAGAAATATGCTGGGCTCTCATAGCCATAGACTAAGAAGGGATTTGCGAGGTGCTTCATACTTATAAGATGTATTATAGCAATTACGTAATTGTCGTTACGAACTTTCCGTAACGTAAAGTTCGTAAAAACGGGGCGACGTACCAAGAAAACCGAAAAGAAATTGCTGCCTTTTAGCTTTATTTATCATCTCTCGCTAAGGCGCAAAGGACGCAAAGAGAAGGCCACCGGCATGCAATGGAAATATCTTCTATGGTTACAGATCCTTAATTGGTTGGGGCGTGGTTAAATAGTTTTATAACCAAAACCAGGAAAACCGCTTTGTGTCAGCGCCAAGGGCTTAGGCAGATTCTCCTTCGTCGAATCTTGGCGCTGACACAAAGAAAACCTTTAAAACAGGCTGGCGCGGTTCGTTGTTTTTCCCTGATTTTGGTTGTCGTCATTTTGGGCCTATTGTCTTTTCGTGATTTTGGTAATGTTTCAATCCACGCGCCCACGTGGGGCGCGACCCACGGCGAAGATGCCGAGGAAGGCGCCGATGCAGTTTCAATCCACGCGCCCACGTGGGGCGCGACTTGGAGCACAACGTGGACTATTACCAATTTGTAGTTTCAATCCACGCGCCCACGTGGGGCGCGACCCCCCACACTCCGATTTTGGCCTTAAGGCCTACAAGGTTTCAATCCACGCGCCCACGTGGGGCGCGACGTTAGTCCATGATGACTGTCTTCATGCTATGGGTTTCAATCCACGCGCCCACGTGGGGCGCGACGTATGGCTGGCTCTAATCTTATCAAGATTACCAAGTTTCAATCCACGCGCCCACGTGGGGCGCGACTACGGATAGGGGATATGACCCTGAGCACACTGGAGTTTCAATCCACGCGCCCACGTGGGGCGCGACACAGCTATGACACGGCCCTAACCCCATCGGTGGAGTTTCAATCCACGCGCTCACGTGGGGCGCGACCATATTACCTAAATATGCATAATTTGATTTAAAAGTTTCAATCCACGCGCCCGCGTGGGGCGCGACCGAACGCGAATAACGCTTCTTCGAACTCGAACACGTTTCAATCCACGCGCCCGCGTGGGGCGCGACGGATAGGCTGTAATGCGATAATGAGAGTTGTCGAGTTTCAATCCACGCGCCCGCGTGGGGCGCGACTAGCGTGGAGGAGTTCCTCGACATGGTGTCGAAGTTTCAATCCACGCGCCCGCGTGGGGCGCGACCCGAGGATACCTTGCTTGCTGCCTTGGCTGCCAGTTTCAATCCACGCGCCCGCGTGGGGCGCGACCTTCAACTTTGGTTATAAATACCTAAAATTCTATGTTTCAATCCACGCGCCCGCGTGGGGCGCGACTAATATTGATGGTTATCATCCTTTACCGAGTCCTGTTTCAATCCACGCGCCCGCGTGGGGCGCGACAGTAATCGTTAAATCTTATTATTACTTCTGCAGTGTTTCAATCCACGCGCCCGCGTGGGGCGCGACAAAATATCTTGAGGTGCGTGCTGCCCTACCTAAGGTTTCAATCCACGCGCCCGCGTGGGGCGCGACATATTTTAATCATTAGAAGGTTCAACATCAGAAGTTTCAATCCACGCGCCCGCGTGGGGCGCGACAGCAAAGGCGGCAAAAGCAGGTGGCAAAGGCTGTCGTTTCAATCCACGCGCCCGCGTGGGGCGCGACATCTTGTTTAAAAAGTGGCTAACATCATCAGCAGTTTCAATCCACGCGCCCGCGTGGGGCGCGACAACAGAATTAGGGACAGAAGCAGAGGATAAAGTGTTTCAATCCACGCGCCCGCGTGGGGCGCGACACAGGCGCTGTACAATCTCATCCACTTTGTGGAGTTTCAATCCACGCGCCCGCGTGGGGCGCGACTTGCTATCTTTGTAGCGGCTGCCGCCATCTATGTCTATGTTTCAATCCACGCGCCCGCGTGGGGCGCGACCGAGGCCGGAGATGCCATCTATTATATCAACAAGTTTCAATCCACGCGCCCGCGTGGGGCGCGACATGCGCAAGCTCCACCTCGGCGCTGACAACAAAGTTTCAATCCACGCGCCCGCGTGGGGCGCGACGATACCGTCTCCACATTTGGCAGCATCGTTAAAGTTTCAATCCACGCGCCCGCGTGGGGCGCGACTAGTGTCTAACTTGTGAAAGTAACGCACGTACTGTTTCAATCCACGCGCCCGCGTGGGGCGCGACCCGCCATCGGTGGCGGTGATACCGGTGGCGGTGGGTTTCAATCCACGCGCCCGCGTGGGGCGCGACGCAAGGAGGCCGTCAACGCCCAGCGCAACATCGAGTTTCAATCCACGCGCCCGCGTGGGGCGCGACTGCCAGCGTGAAGAGGGCGACCAGTCAGAGCCGGTTTCAATCCACGCGCCCGCGTGGGGCGCGACATCTTCTATATACAATGATATATGGAAATATTCTTGTTTCAATCCACGCGCCCGCGTGGGGCGCGACCTGCCCGGGATGGTAGAGCCACCCCGGGCGCAAAGTTTCAATCCACGCGCCCGCGTGGGGCGCGACCAATACGTTAGTATGTAACCAAACCCCGAAAAAGTTTCAATCCACGCGCCCGCGTGGGGCGCGACTGGTCGTTCCGTGGCGTTCGTACTGCTGCCACATCAGTTTCAATCCACGCGCCCGCGTGGGGCGCGACACCTTATTACCATTAACTATTGAGGGTATATGAGTTTCAATCCACGCGCCCGCGTGGGGCGCGACCTTTTACAACCAGAAACTAAACCTAAAACGAAAAGTTTCAATCCACGCGCCCGCGTGGGGCGCGACTTATATTTATGTTTGTAATTGTGTTAAATTTGCGTTTCAATCCACGCGCCCGCGTGGGGCGCGACCGAGGATACGTTACTTGCCGCCTTGGCTGCAAAGTTTCAATCCACGCGCCCGCGTGGGGCGCGACGTGGCGTTGGAGGGCGGACGGCTGCAACATCAGAAGTTTCAATCCACGCGCCCGCGTGGGGCGCGACCAACATCTAAGCCCATCATACGAGCTTGCAGACCGCGTTTCAATCCACGCGCCCGCGTGGGGCGCGACCTTAATTGTGTATCTAATGGCGTAATCAATCCCACGTTTCAATCCACGCGCCCGCGTGGGGCGCGACGGTTGGCCGGAGGAGCAAGCCAAGAAGCAGGCTGTTTCAATCCACGCGCCCGCGTGGGGCGCGACGCAGCAGGGGTACTACAAG
>ERZ791623.92-NODE-92-length-63004-cov-4.362119_pt1 | contig 63004 bp, 61 predicted proteins | sample MGYA00510268_ERZ791623 | MGnify/ENA primary metagenome ERZ791623 (study PRJEB30046, sample SAMN00715216) | human gut metagenome | study: EMG produced TPA metagenomics assembly of the A metagenome-wide association study of gut microbiota in type 2...
TAAGTGCTGCGATAGAGAATGTAAGGTACTTAGGAAGCTTGTTAAACTTCTTAACATATCCCAAGAATGAAGGTAAACATCTAGCTTCCCACTTAGATACTGAGTTAAGTGAAATGCTTAATAATCTATGATCTACGAATGGGTTAAGGAATCTGTCGATAACAGCCTTAGCGAACTCTTCGCAATCTTCCTTAGAAAGTGAAAGTGTAGGAATAACTTCATTGTAAAGTGTCTCTTCCATGTACTTTCTGATTACAGGATCCTTCATAGAATTCTCTACATTGTCATTACCAGCAAGGAATGAAGCTAATACAAATGATGTATGAGATCCGTTAAGGATTCTTACCTTTCTTTCCTTGTATGGATGATGATCCTTAGTAAATACTACATTAAGTCCAGCTTCCTTGAATGGAAGTTCCTTCTCAAGCTGCTCAAGTGGAAGATTAGAATCACTCTCTACAACCCAGAGACCGAATACTTCAGCTCTGTCGATAAGCTGATCCTCATATCCCCATTCCTCGCAAAGCTTAGCTGCGTCTTCTCTTGGATATCCTGGAACAATTCTATCTACGAGTGTTGGGCAGAATGAGCAATAATTGTTAACCCAATCCTTGAATCCATCTTCAAGTCCCCAAAGCTCGATAAACTTCATGATGCACTTCTTTAATTCAATACCATTATCAGCGATAAGCTCACATGGAAGTAAGATAAGTCCCTTATCTGCTGCTCCGTTGAACTTCTGATATCTCTTGTAAAGGAGCTGTGTAAGCTTTCCTGGGTATGTCTTAGGAGGACGTGCATTAGGATCGTTATCTGTCTCGTCAAATACGATACCAGCCTCTGTTGTATTAGAAACGATGAATCTAAGAGTCTCGCTTGTACCATACTCAATGTACTTGTCATAATCCTCAATAGCTGCAACTGCATCTACTACTGATGTAATCTGACGTGTGATTTCCTTAGGCTCTCCATCAACAAAACCTCTTAACTGAAGTGTGTACTGGCATTCCTGATCATGGAATCTCTCAAGTGTACCGAACTCGATAGGCTTAACGATAACAACACCACCGTTGAAATCTGTCTTCTCATTAGTTACATCGAAGATATAATCAACGAATGCTCTAAGGAAGTTACCCTCACCGAACTGCATAACCTTAACAGGTCTGTCAACTGCATGTGTAATACTCTTGTTTAATCTCTGCATCTTAAATCTCCTTTTTTCATTGGGAATAATCCGTTTTACGATAACGGTCCCTAATTATTAACCAGTAAATGGTATGTAAATAAGTGCATGTAAGCGCTTTCATAAATAAAATATACTTAAAAATGCTCTAAGTCAATACATTTTTCTGCTTTTTAAAAAATTCTTACATTACACTTGTTTTTATAATAATACCATTGTATAATTCATTTATCAATATGTAAGCGCTTACATTTATTCATTTTTTATCAATTTTTGTTAAGCGATACATTTACATTCGTCAAGAGATGAGGTCGCACATGAATATTAATATATATGATGTTTCCAAAAAAGCTGGTGTATCCATAGCAACAGTTTCAAGGGTTCTTAACGGCAACACCAGGGTTTCTGAAAAGACAAGGGACAAAGTTATTAATGCAATGAAAGAATTAGACTACACTCCTAATGTATTTGCAAGAGGATTAGGTCTTAATACTATGAAGACAATTGGCATTATGTGCATAGATTCATCTGATATATACCTTGCCAACGCTGTTTACTATCTTGAACAGGAGCTTCGCAAATACAACTACGACTCTATTCTTTGCTGCACTGGTAAAGATTATAATAATAAGAAGAATTATCTCGAGCTTCTTTTGAGTAAAAGAGTTGACGGAATTATTCTTGCAGGTTCACAGTTTGTAGAAAATACCAGTGAGCATAATAACGACTACATTATTAATGCAGCTAAAGATGTCCCCATAGTGCTGGTCAACGGCTATCTGGACGCTGCCAACATTTATTCAGTAATGTGCAATGATGAAGAAGCTGTATACAATGCAACAAAACTCTTGATAAATAATTCACATCGTAATATAGTTTATTTATATACGAGTACTTCATACAGTGGCATGAATAAGTACCGCGGCTATCTTAAAGCAATTAATGAAGCCGGTATTACTCTCCCGGATGAATTCCATCATCTGTGTGGCAAGAACATATCTCATGCCAGGGATTATCTTACATATCTATATGATAAAGGTATGAAGTTTGATGCCGTTATGACATCTGATGACTCTATCGCTGCCGGTGCTGTCAAGTTTGCACATACCCACGGAATCAGAATTCCTGAAGATTTAGAGGTTATTGGATATAATAACTCTGTTCTTTCATTGTGTACAGAACCTGAGCTTACCTCTGTTGACAGCAAAGTTGAGGAACTATCCTCATGCGCGGTAAGCGTGCTAATGAAGGTTTTATCCGGTGAAGATGCTGACAATCACAGTATCATCGCCGCTGATATAATAAAACGCAACACAACAATATTTTAATTCACAGGAGGATTATGAATCATGAAACAGTTCATGGACAAAGACTTTTTACTTTCAACTCCAACAGCTCAGCATTTATTCCACGATTATGCAGCTAAGATGCCAATACTTGACTATCACTGCCATATCAACCCTAAGGAAATCGCTGAAGACAGAAAGTTCGAGAACATCACACAGGTATGGCTTGGTGGCGATCATTACAAGTGGCGTCAGATGAGAACTAACGGTGTTGATGAGAAGTACATCACAGGTGATGCTTCTGACCGCGAGAAGTTCCAGAAATGGGCTGAGACTCTTGAGATGGCTATCGGTAACCCACTTTATCACTGGAGCCACCTTGAACTTCAGAGATACTTCGGATACAACGGTATTCTCAACGGCGATACAGCTGAGGAAGTATGGAATCTCTGTAATGCAAAGCTACAGGAAGATTCTATGTCAGTTCGTAACCTTATCAAGCAGTCAAATGTTACATTAGTTTGTACAACAGATGATCCTGTTGACTCACTTGAGTGGCATCAGGTACTTAAGGATGATAAGACATTTGACGTACAGGTACTTCCTGCATGGAGACCTGACAAGGCTATGAACATTGAAAAGCCTGAATATCTTGATTACCTTGAGACATTATCTAATGTCAGCGGAATTAAAGTTAATTCATTTGCTTCATTAATGGATGCTCTTAGAAACCGTATGGATTTCTTTGCTTCTATGGGATGCTCAGTATCTGATCACGCTCTTGAGTATGTAATGTACAAGCCATACACAGAAGAAGAAATCGAAGCAATCTTTGCTAAGAGATTCTCAGGTTCTGCTATCACTACAGAAGAGATGAACAAGTTCAAGACAGCATTCATGGTATCTGTAGGTAAAGAATACAACAAGCGTAACTGGGTAATGCAGTTACATTACGGTACAATCCGTGATAACAACAGACTTCGTTATGACCAGTTAGGACCAGATACAGGTTATGACTGCATCAATACATATGACTGCTCTGCTGAGATGGCTCAGTTCCTTAACGCACTTAACGCTACAGATGAGCTTCCTAAGACAATCATTTACTCACTTAACCCTTCAGTTAACGCTGCTATCGGAACAGTTATCGGATGCTTCCAGGATTCTAAGGCTGTTGGCAAGATTCAGCAGGGTTCAGCTTGGTGGTTCAATGATCATAAGGTTGGTATGACTAATCAGATGACAAGCCTTGCTAACTTAAGTCTTCTTGGTAACTTCATCGGAATGCTTACAGATTCAAGAAGCTTCCTCTCATACACAAGACATGAGTACTTCAGAAGAATCATGTGCGAGCTTATCGGTGGATGGGTAGAGAATGGTGAATACCCAGCAGATGAGAAAGCATTGAAGAAGATTGTTGAAGGTATCTCATACAACAACGCTGTAAGATACTTTGGATTTGATCTTTAATTAATACCTAAAAAGACAAAAGCCGCTGCCACAATATTTGTGGTAACGGCTTTTTTACTACTTATTCTGTTCTGCTAATAACTTCTTTAACCTTTCAACTTCTGCTTGCAACTCATTATTCTGCTCTTTCAAATCAATTATTTCCCACTATCGTTATGCAGATGATCAATTAATATCCAATCATCCCATGCTTGTTTGTATGCTTTTTATCATTTTAGTATTGAATTTTTTAACAAAATCTCTTTCAAATTCTATCTCTGTGTAAACATATGCATCTTTAAAAAGATATTCTTTTAATTTTTGCATAAATCCTGGTGTGTATCTTTTATTATTATAACTATAATTTTTTATCTGAGTATACATATCTGGATTCTTAGAAGAACTGCATACAAGTATATATATTACATTCTCCTTAGCAAATTTAACAGGATTCTCATAATTAAACATTTTATAACGCTTTTTTACATCGGAGTTATAAAGAATATCTAATAACATATACCAGTTTCCATAGGCCTTCTTTAGTACATTGTTTTTCAAGGAGTCTTTATTATTCTTTATTTGACTATCTTTAAATTCAATGAAATACCATTTATTATCTCTATCAATAATAAATCCGTCTGATGTATTAACAATATCATTTATGGTTGAACCATTTTTTTCAGTCACCCTTAGATTCTTATATTGATTTTTAGCTATCTTGTCCATATCAATAACATCAAGTTCTTCTCCTTGGTAAAAAAATGTTTCTTGACCACCAGGATCACTTTTAGACGCTTCCCTAAGACTAAACGGTTCTATATTTATTTCTTGTGAATTGTCTTTAAAAAAATCTTCTATCGTACCTTTTATCTCATCAAATCTTGTCTTTCTGCTCATACTCTAATTCCTCTTCCAATCTATCCAAAAGTATGCTCGGCTCAACCATTTCAGAATGTATGACATTAGTATTTTCAGTAACATTTTGAAAGATTACACCCTCTCCATCTGATTTAGACAAATAATAATTACAATTATGTTCTATCTTATATTTTTTAGAATAATACTCAATTGCTTGCAAAAAATGTGAACTATGAGTAGTAACCAAAATTGTCATATCAAAATATTTTTGAATTAGGACAATAATTTCTGCATAAACTAATTGCCATTGTGTATGCATATGAATCTCTGGTTCATCTAATATCAATACATCTTTTTCTTTTAAAATACCTCTTTCAAGCAAAGTCTTAATTAACACAAATCCTTTTATACCTGCTGACAAATTCATCACTGATACTGGCTCTTCATGTCCAAATGAAATATATTGCATCCCATCCTTTGCACTTCTAATCTCCCCATCAACAACCTTATCTAAGATATTGTTAATTTCCTTTATTGATTCTTTAGATGCAACAGCATCAAATATTCCGTCCATAAGATTCGCTCTTTGAAAAAAAATCCGTCTGATGAGATTATCTCTTATCATATTCCCAGTGTAACCCATACGTCTATATATCCCTGTATCCAACACAAATGGATCATCAATTAAAAAAGCCTCATGCAAAATCTTCAAAGGTAAGTCTATTTTACTGCATTTGTTATTTTTAAATGTAATATCAATTATCTTATCTTTAATATTTAGACTCACCCTTGCATCATTGTCTGGATAATAACAATTATTAATCTGTGAATAGAAAATATTAGAAAAATATCTCTCAACTATTACTTTATATAGTTCTTCATCAGGTGTATTCTTGATTGCTGATATCTTTGAATATGAACTCTCTATATAATTATCTATCTCCATCTTCTTCTCATTCAATTCATCTGCTGTCAATAACTTTGAAAAAACATAATTAACAATTCTTTTATATTCATCTATTGTTAAATCACCTTGAAATCCTAAAATTTCTTTTGATAAAATATCATCAACAAAAATAACATCTTGATTGCCATCTTCACCTTCTTGATAAATTATAGACTCCCCGCCACAAACTGCCTCTGTAATCTCATCGCAAATTTTACTAATATCACTCCGTCTTTTATTATTAACACTAGAATCCACAGACTTTAACGAATTAAACATCGAGTATAATATTTTCCCTATTGTACTTTTACCTGTATCATTATATCCGGTAACAACTGTTATTCCATCAAGTTCAATCTCTGCTTTCTTTATTTTAGCGAATTTCTCAATTGTCAATTTCATACTAATCCCACCCTTCGGATATAAATAATCTAAAGTAAGTATATCATCATGTATACAGAAAAGTCCATTAAATTTATTTCTTAATGTTTTTGTTTTTCATTTTTCCAAATTATTTATAATATAAGAGTTTCAAAATACTCTTTTTCTGTTGCATTACCTTCCACAGATAAAAAGAAAACTTTTTGAGGTTCAATCTTATCAGCCTCTTCTTCTCTTTCAAATGCATTTGAACTAAGCCTGTATTTATTCCTCATATGAATCCCCCAATACAAAATCATCATTAAATATTGGAATTGCTCCGTATCTTCCCAATAAATATTCTTTGTCTATCTTTTTATCAAATCTTTCTTTAAACTTATTTAGTGAAAAAACTTTTGAACTATGATCTGCCTGGCGTTCTACAAACCATATCTCATCTTGTCTTAAAAGATCTAAATCCAAGAAATTTGAATCATGTGTAGTTGCAATCAATTGACATTCTTTATCTTCAACAATCCCAAAAAATAATTCAAGAAATTTTCTAGTTAAATTAGTATGAAGACTTCTATCTATCTCATCTATTAAAATCAAACTACCTTTTTTATTTTCATAAAACACAGGTAATAAATCAAAAAGTCGTTTAGTTCCATCAGATTCATCAGTATACTCAAACATATCATCCAAATTCCCATGATTAAGCAATAATTTATTATACACAATATTACCATTCTCATCTCTATGAAGTATAAAGACCTGTTCACCTGCTTTAAACATAATTGGATGTTCATTGGCAGCATTAGAAATATCAATCTTGATTTTTTCTGCTTCATTTGCAGGAACATTATCTAATATTTTATCAAAGTCCATTTGCTGACTTTCACCCTCAACAGATTCTATGCCTGTATCAAAATAATTCATCAATGTTGAAAAAAATTTCTTTTTAACATCATCAGCCGCAACTTCATTTAATCCATTATATTTTGACTCTGGAAATAAAATTATAACACTTGCAAACCATTCATATACTTTTCTAATTTCTGCAAATATACCTTTTTTATCCGTAGTTCTCAATGCAATATCATTTAATATGGTCTTTTTCTTGTATGCATCAGATATATGTTCAGAAAAACCCTCCAAATAAAAATTCATTTTATATCTTTCTTCCGTATTCAGAAAATCTATTTCGCTTTCCGCATGACTAATATTGTCATCTATATCTCTATTAAAAATATATGTTTCTTCTCCATTAGGGCTTATTTCTATTAACCACTCACTTAATATAATCTTGTCAAAATATGAAATAACCAAACCATATGAATATTCCTTATCATCAACCATGATTCTATATTCAAAAACACCTGGTTCTTTATACATATTATTTTCTATTCTAAAATAACTTTTATTGAGATTAACTTTATCTAATCCATTTACTATAATTTCTCTTGAAAAACAAATTGCATTTACAAGATTACTTTTACCACCTGCATTTGCCCCAAAAATCAACCCGCTTTTTAATATTCTTTTATTATTTTTTATTGTAATATGAGATTTATGTCTAGTAATTTTGCTTGCTATAAATGAAATCTTCTGAATTTCTTTAAATGACTTGTAGTTGCTTACTGAAAACCCTATTAACATGTCTCTACCTTCTTTCTCTTATACGTATATAATATATGTATTATATTGTGATTTATTCACATTTGTCAAATGATTTTCAGTTGAATTTTGGTTTTATAGTAAATTTCAAATTTTATTTGTGATTCAATCACATTATTATATAATTTTCACTTTGCACTCTATAATATATGTTACACCCATGCTTGTTCCTCATCTTAATTAATAAACATGCACATTTATATATGTACAGTATCATATATATTAAGAAGTGTAAATATACTTGCCGTATTCTGTAGTCTTTGCGTCGTCATCTGTTGTTTTTTCGTCGGATTTGTTTTGCAGCATACCAGATTATAGCACATAAGAGAAAATGCAGTTACCATTCTCTTATGATAACTGCATCCATAATAATTATATATAACTACTTATTCTGTTCTTCTAACAGCTTCTTTAATCTGTCTATTTCTGCATCCTTTTCTTCTAACTGTGAGTCTTTTTCTTCTAAACGTGCCTTATTTTCTTCTGCCTGCACCTTCAGTTCATCAATCTCATCCTTCATCCTGTCAACCATCAGCTCTGCCGTATTCCTGTCTAATATCCTCAACGCCTCTGAAAACATACTGAGCACCTCCTTTGGTCTCTCCAAATACTCATTAATATCCAGACGTACTGATTCCAAGTCAGGAAATATCTCTATCAACTGCTTTATCTCCTCGGGTGTCTCGGCTACAAATAGCGACAGATACTTTAAACGGTCAAGCTTTATCTTCTCGGTTACCTGCTTTTCACTGTACTGTGTTCTGTCATAGTCGTATTCCGTCACCTCGGTACGCCCTTTCCTAATATCAGAATATCTATATTTCTTAAATGTGTCAAGGCTTACCAGCACATAATGGATAAACCTTGATTTTTCTTCTTTAAACGTATAATATTCATTATAGATATCTCTTGTATTCATTAGATTTTATCAACTTGCTAGGTCAGTAATATTCTACACAAGGTATTTTTTGCCAATTTCCTGACCTATTTAAAGTATACATGAAACTTCAGTATATTATTAAACATAATTTATAAATCATAAACAGCAATATAACTATCCTGCATCTTAGCCTTATGATATTTGCCATCATTTAAAATATACATTTTATCATCTATAACTATAATTCCTTCTATTGCAAATGATTTCTGAACAGTATATGCGCATTTATTATATCCTGACTGTGTATTTATCTCAAAAACAAAATTATTTTCCCCATCATAATCAGCCCCAACTGTTGCATATAAATTACCATTATCTAATAAACATATATGATCCTGATTTTGGTAATTAAATTTTATTTTCTTTATAATATTTCCTTCTCTGTCCATTTTTAATAAAAATTCCGAATAACATAAAACCCAGATAAAATCATTGTCTACAGCTATACCATTCGACTTATATTTAGAATATCTGCCTAATGATATATTCTTTTTTGTTGTTCCATCTTTTTCTATATTATATATTTCATCACCTGTTGCAAGCCATAAAGAATCATCTTTTTTATCATAAGATATTCCTTGTAAATTAATATCTCCGCCCAAAATATCATTCAACGAAAGTTCACTAATAACAGATGTCATATCTTTATTAATCTGAACAATTCTAGGTATAGTTCTTTCATTTGAACTTAATGCCCCATAATCAGCAATCCAAAATGTATCACTTTTTTCATCATAAGTCAGTCCCGTACAAGTAAAATTTTCTAATCCAATATCTTCAAATTTAACAATTTGTGATGGTGAAATATTTTTTGTTTGAGAATTAATATTTTTATCTGGAGAAATAGGTCTAGAAATTATTCTAATAATAATAGTAATAGCAGCTAAAATCACTGTTAATAGCAATATAATTTTCAATCCTTTTTTATACATTGATTTTTTTCCTGCCTTTCATGTATTTAACGAGTGTAATAACTATATCCTTATTTAATATGAAAGCACCTAAAATAAAAATCGGAAGCAATATTACTGATAAAATCATATTTTTTAAATAATATATTATTATACTGCCTGATAAAACTATAATTATAAATATGCATTGTTTTATGTTAAACTTAATGCTCAAATATTTTTTGGTATCTACTATTCTATATATCATTGTTATGAAATAACCTACAAATGTAGAAATTGAAGCAGCATATAATCCTAAATACTTAATAAGCAATAAATTCACTACAATGTTAATTGCTGCAGCAATAAATGTTGTTTTTGCAATTTCAATTGTTTTTTTTGTTGCAACATAAACTACTCCGAGCAAGCCAACTATAACATTAAATAATGATGCCATCAAATAAATAGGAATATTTAAATATGCCTCATTATAAGCAGAATTTACAAACCAATTAAATACAATTGGTAAACATACAATTATTCCAATACAAAATGTAGAAAAAATAGTTATTATCTTTTCTATTGTTTGTGAAAAAAATTCATCTCTATCTTCATCAAAATAATGTATTGCACCTGTTTCATGCCATGCCAATTGAAATATATTAAAAAAAGTCATAAAAATTGCTGGAAACTTATGAGTAACTGCCAAAATACCATTTGCAGCAGTTCCTAATATAATAGATACTATCAATCTGTCTGAACTATTCATAACCCATAAAGAAAGCTGATTTGGCACAAGCGGAACAGAATATTTTAATTCTGCCAAAATCGTTTTTTTATCATATACTTTTATAGATATATATTTATATATATTTAACTTTAAAAATAGGAATAAACAACAAATAACATTTCCACCAAAAGTTGCAACCAGCATTCCCTCTGCACCCATTTTAATAAATGCAATACATAATACATTTAATACTATTGTTACGAAAGAACATATAAAACTTCCCGTTGCATAATCTACAGTCTTTTTTAAACCTCTTGCAATTTGAAGAAACATATTACTAAAACATGTTGCTATTAAAATTAATACTATCCATATTTTATATTTAGACGACAAAAATGGCATAATAATCAAATATAAAATAAGAAATAACATGTTAAATCCAATAAGAAATAGTAACCCATTAGATACAACTTTTTTTATTGAATTTTCATCTTTACAATTTAATAAATACCTAAAAACGCCCTGATCAATCATTAAAGATGTTATAGGAATTATAAGCTGGACTAATGTTGTGATTAAATCAACAGATCCATATTCCTCAGTTGATAATAATGATGTATATAGTGGAAGTAGTAAAAAAGTTATAAATTGAGTTGAAATTCTTCCTATTGTTATTATTAAGGTATTTTTGGTTAAATCTTTTATTCTGCTCATAATTTTCCCTTATTATTTGCTGTTATTTTGTTTGAATTTACCAGTTAATAATTTATATAATTTTCTTGATTTTCTTTTAACACCTGGAATGTCATGAAATAATTTTGCAAATAAGAAGAATGGATTTGTAATTGTATTTATAAACTTTTCAACCCCATTGTATTGCCTATTATTATCATATAATTTCTGTTTAAATAATTTCTCACATCCACCTTTAACCCAATTTGTTCCATCATCACATACTCTGTTTCTAACATTATAATATGATGGTGCATTATATTCAGGTATCATTCCCCAAGCAATATGTGCATGTCCATTAAAACAAAACGGCTGCATACAAGAATAGCCTACAGGTCTAAATTGAATTGGTTTGTTTAAATTTTCAAAAATGTTTTGAGTGTTCATCCTTCCATAACATTGAGATGCCTCACCTGAAGATAAATCAACTAATAAGCTCCATGCTCCTGCATAACAAAATTCTTTTCTTTTTTTGCCAAATAAATCCATCTTTAATTTAAACATATCCGATTTTAACACCGACCATGTATTTACATACTCATCTTTACTCATTTTTGTTAAAAGATTTTTTCCATTTGTTGCATCATCCCTTCCCACTGTTGCATGACATACAGCACCTGCATTTTTTTTACACCTTTCACATAAATCCGGAATACTTGATGCTATTTTATCATACGGCATTAACTCTATAGTAAACGAACACGGCGATTCTTTTATTTTCTTAACATTGCTCCAATATATTCCTTCTATTTTTTTATCTTTAATCTGCTCATAATGATATGAGCATTTAAAAAATAGATTTGTTAATAATTCCTCTGGAAAAGATAAAATTTCATCTAATCTTTTAGTTACTGTTGCATTTGTTATTATTTCAACTGAATGTCCTTCTTCTAATAATCCTTTTGTTAATGCGACAATATCTTTATATAACAATGTCTCTCCCTGTGCAGTTAAATTAATAAAGCATTCCCCTCCTAAACGCTCTTTTGAAAAAGCTTTTATCATATGCTCTATTGAATATTTGAATTCTATATCTTTTCGTTCATGCCATCCATCTACTTGTGATACGAGACAATATTCACATTTTAAATTACATAAATTAGTAGGAATATAGCATAATATTAATTTATTCATTTTATTCATAATTTAATCCTCTTTTATAATCGTATTAATTACATCAAAATTCTGTTTATAATTTAAACTCTTTGGATTTTCTAATTTCAAAAATTCATGTATCTGTGCTGTATTAATTATTTCATTGCCTACACAAATTTTTAATCCACTTTCGTTTTTTAACCATTCATCATAAACACCTGAAACCTTTTTGGTCTTATTGTCAAATGCTATACATTTTGTTCCACCTATAATAGAAAAAATCATTGAATGAAGTCTATCTGTTATAACAAGTTGAACATCCGCAAATTCATTTATTTTATTTTCTATGTATTGTTCTCTTTTATCAATCCTGATATATTTTTCCTCTATAACAGAACTGGAATCAATACAACAATAGCCTTGTAATTCCAACTCCTTTTTTAGTTTTTCGAGCCATTCATATTCTTCCGATTTTTCAATATCATTTCTAATGGAAAATATTATTTTTTTATTATCTTTGTTATGCTCTTTAATTTTATCCATTCTTAACAGTGCCATATCTGGCAGTAAAAAACATCTATCCTGTGGAATATTTAGTTTGTTCAAACAATAATTATACGATCTTCGTTCTCTTAAACATAAATAAACATTTTTATTATTATCAAGTATACTTTTAAATTTATCTGATGATGAAAATCTGCCTTTCCCAGAAAAATAAACAGTTTGTGGCAAAATTATTATTTTATTATCACATAGTCTCTGAATAACATCTTCTATAACCATCTGGTCTTCATATAAATCCCCCATCCAGCCACCACCTGCTATAACAATAACATCATTCTTTTTTGCTTTAATCTTATAAGGAAATAATTCATATAAAAACTCTGGAACCTCTATAAAATCATTATATCCCCAATCTTTAAGTAAATTAATACTTTCCGACGCTATCAAATGATCTCCAAGATTTCCATGTATAGGAGTTCCTATTAAAATAATTCTTTTTTCAGAATTATTTTTTATTTTTTTGAACACCTCCTTATAACCTGGATAAGAAAGTTTTAACTTTATATATTTTTTTGCTTTATTAAGGAATGAAAATTTCATATATGTTCTCCATTTTAATATTGTCTATACTTCTTAATATATAATCTATAAAAGCATTTATATAAAGGAAAAGAATATGCAAATATTATCATCTGAATTTTCCTAGTTTTTCCTAAGCAATCTGTTGAAACAATCTTTCTTAAATTGAGTCTTGCATATTTCTGAACTTTCTTTATATAATCATTTTTATAATAAGAACTCCTGATCATACTATTAGCAACAACTATAAGCCAATGTAAATAACCAATTTCAATATAATTATTCTCCGAGCAAAATGATAACGCAAAGTCATGTACCTCTTTAACTGCTCTGGCCAAATCCATTGTTCTATCCGTAAATTTCATTCCTCCTATAGAAGACCCTCTATGGCAATACACATAAAACTTATAATTAGTAGATATTATTATTTTTGCATTTGCAATTACCTTATAGTTAGTAAACATATCTTCATAAAACTTTCCTACTGGATACAAGATATTTTTATATAAAGACTTCCTTATAACTTTATTACATGTTATAACATCTATCTCCGGTAATATTAACATGCCGTCTATTGCTTCCTGGGCCGAATATACTGTTAATTTATCCTGATAATTATTTGTCTCTATTTCTGTTTTTTCAGAACTATCTTCATATACATTTACACAGCCATATGTTAATATATCGCAATTTCCATTTTTAATTACTTTTTTAAAATAAGCATATGCCCCTGGTAATATATAATCGTCACTATCAATAAAAGAAATATACTCTCCCTCTGCTTCTTGCACACATCTGTTCCTTACTGAGGCTAATCCTCTGTTTTCCTGATGAATAACTTTTATGCAATCATATTTTTCCAAATATTCATCACAAATTTCACCACTTTTATCTGTTGAGCCATCATCTATTAATAGTATCTCACAATTTTCAATATCTTGAGATATAATACTATCTATACATCTCCTTAGATATTTCTCAACATTATATACTGGTATAGCTATTGTTATTATTTTTTTACACATTTTTTTCCTTTCATATTTAAATACATTTTCCTCGGATAATATGGAAGCCATAATACCGGAAATTTTCCCCCTAAAATGCTGCATATTACTGGTATTAAAATCCCCACACAACTCCCCAGCAATATATTGATAAGTATAATTACATTATTATCTCCAAATAAAAAAACAGCCTTTCTTACTATAGAAACAAAAATTGAATGAAACATATATATTGGTAAGGTATTCTCTCCTAAAATTATTAATATATTTCTAACTTTATGTACATGTAACCAATTAATAAAATTTATAAAAATACACATTCCTATTATTGCAAATATTGTTTTACTTATAGGCTGCTGATGAATATCCAAAGAATAAACATACAAATATACAAAACAATATAAAACTATTAGTACTCCTATTATCAAAAGATTACTTTTTTTTAATATATAAACATCTTTTAATTTATATTGATTAATTAAAAAGCCTACATTAAAAAAGCAAAAATAATATAAAAGCCTATCTAAAAGAAATTTAGTTTCAATATTAATTCTGATTTCGGAATGCATATATATATACCAGCCTATATAAAAAAGCAGTGTTAAAAAAAATATATATTTCTTATCAAGATAAATATATACAAAACTAAACATATATATAATCAACTGAATATACAAAAACCAAAAATGAGATATTGGTTTGTGCCATATTGAGCCAAATGCTGTTAAAGAATATTTTGTATTACCTATTAAATTCCCTACGATAACATAAATAAGAGTTCCCATAATATATGGAATTGCAATATCAATTAATTTCTTTTTTATAACATCTATATAGTTTATATATTTACATACTTCTACATAGGAAAACAAAAAACCACTTATACAAAAAAACAATGGCATTTGAAATGATTCAACTAAATAATATAAATAAGACCAAAATGTAGTTTTATTAACAACATCTATACACCCAGATATTGCATGCCCCAAAACAACAAGTATTATTGCTGCCCCCTTCAATTCGTCTATTAAAACTATTTTTTTCATATAATGTTCTCCTTCTTATCTAAACCATATAGACTTATACGGAATTGCCTTATACCAATTAGCAACATATAAAACATATACTTGAAACAGAACTAAACTTCCATATGTTATAAAAGAAACTAAAAATCTTTTTCTATTATTAGAAATATTACATAAATAATCTGGTATATATAAAATTACTGTTGGTATAATAAAATAATCAAGGAATCTAAAAATGAAAGCAATTGATTCACTTAGCGAAGCAATTGCTAAAGCTATAGCAGCATGAGAAAGCCAAAAATAATATTCCTTCGTTCTATTTTTAGAAAACAATAATATCAAAAAAATTAAAAGAGCAACTAAAAAAAACATCATCTCAAAATTAGTATCCATATACATTGCAGGAATATACTTCGCATATTTAGGTATATACCCCATTATATAAATCACCAAATTAAACACCCATTTTGCTCCAATTATACATCCTAATAAAAGAGCAACTAAAACATTCTTCTTGTATATTTTTCCATATATAAAATACATTGGAATAAGGATTAAACAACTTCTATGAAATAGTGAAGCTATCAACAAAAATAATAAATAATGCACGAATTCTCTTTTATATACATATTTGATTGAATATATATATAGAGAGACCGCAATTATCTGCCTTATCATAGTACTTGAATCTAAAAAAAATCCTGACAAAAAGATACACATTACAGACTGCCAAAAATACTTAGCATTATTGCATATTGCAATAATTAATATGGTATATGTTAAAATTGAACTACAAAAAATTACCCATACATAATCATTTGTAAATTTTGATACAATTTTATTTAAAAAAATATAACCGCTCTCTACATATGAATCCACATTTAGATTAGTATGATATAAAACACTATAGAAAATTTTTCTATAAGTTCCTGTATAATCTGTACCAAATCCATATCTACTAGCATGTATAAAAACCATAGGAAAGAAAACCAATAAACATATTCCTATAAATTGAATACCATTTTTACTTAAAACTATGCTCAATTTTTTTCTAGTTTTATATCCAGAATTCTGTTCTATCTGCATTTTAAATTTTTTGTATATTTCTGTTTTTTCAACAAGATATGCAACAAAAACAGTATATAAAAATAATATAATATAAATCATATTCTTACCTTTTAAAAACATCTAAATAAAATAACAATACGCGTAATAAAATTTGACATTTTAATACCACAATCCAGTTTTGTATTAAAGGCAAGTCTAAAAGTAGCTCTAGTACTTGTCTTATAATCTCTAATAGATTTAAGTATTACTTTATTGTCCCCTTCAATTTTATCTGCACGAAAATCTAAAAGTTTCTTAACCGCCTTAAATCTTTGATTTCTACATTTTCCAAAATATCTCAGCTCATGTTTTATTCTTTTCTTTAATCCACCGCCATCAACTGATGTATTAGTTCCATATCTTCTGAATAAAATATGAGGAGAGTTGTCAAACACTACTTTTCCTCCTGTAGCCCAACATGTTAGAACTGTCCATGAATCGTGTGAATATTCCAAATCAAGCTTAGATGAACCATAAAGCATGTCTCTCAAATTTTTATTTAATACAAATGTACAGCCTGCTAAACGTTCTCTCACAAGCTGACTATATATACTTAACTTTAATTTAGGATATGACTGTACACTCAATGGCTTCAAATCTTCATTAACACGCTGCAAAGAAGTACAATATAAAAGAGGTTTACTTGTGTCTTCTTTTTTCAATCTCTCAATTCCACTAATCAATTTATCTGACATCCAAACATCATCTTGATCGGCATAAGCATAAAAATCACTCTTATCACTACTATCTATCAATTCTAGAAAACTTCTTATAAATCCACAATTTTGTCCTTTAATTAATTTTATTTGGCCTTTACTTTCATAATCTTCCAGTATTTTTAGCGTTCCATCTTCAGAACCATCATCTCTTACTAATATGCTTACATTGACATTCTCTTGCGATAAAATACTATCAATCTGATTTCGTAAATATTTTTCCCCATTATATGTTGACATTAAAACCTGTATATTTTCGTTCATTACAATCCTCTTTATTTAATAATCCTTTCAATATCCTCAAGTATTAAATCAACTCTTAATCTGTTCTTTTCCATCACTTCATTTACATTGTATCTATCCAGAAATTCTTTTTTTAATCCATAATTTAATACCTTGACATCATCCGCTCCGTAGAAACGCGCAATTTTTTCTCCAAAGCCTCCATCAAGTATTCCATCTTCTAATGTAATAATTAACCTATGATTTTTCTTCAAATCATTAAGTAATTCAGTATCTACACCTGTTATATACATAGGATTAATGAGTGTTGGTAAATTGAATTTTTCTGCAATTTCTCTGCATAATTTTTGACCAAGCTGATAAAAATCACCCAAAGCAAGAACTGCAATATCCGAACCTTCTTGAGTTACTTTATATTTGTTTAAATCATCATATTTTGATTTAACATCATATTCAGACTCAAACACTCCATTTCTTGGTGCTCTTATTGCAACAGGATACAAATTCTGATTAAGGCTCCAGTCTATCATTGCCAGATATTCCTGTTTATTTGTTGGAGCAAGATATACAAGCTCTGGAATATTTGACATCATTGGAATATCAAATATTCCAATATGCGTTACATCATTAGTTGCATAAACAGAAGCATTTACAACAATCATCGTTACTGGAGATTTATTTATACATAGCTCTTGTGATATCTGGTCATAGGTTCTCTGATAAAATGTAGACATTGTTACAAACACAGGTTTACATCCGTTTTTTGCTAAACCTGCTGCCATACTTATTGCATGTTCCTCACATATTCCAACATCTATAAATTGTTTTCCAGCTTCACGTCTGTATTCTTCTGAAAATGATAATGAATCCGGTACAGCTGCTATCATTGTCACAACTTTAGAATCATTTTTCATTTTTTCAATAAGATAATCTCTTACTATTCTGTCATAACGTTCGCCATTAAATGAATTTTTTTCTTGTCCACTAGATATCTCGAATGGTCTTACCCAATGTGTAGACTCTTTATGCTCCTCAGAATATTTATATCCTTTTCCTTTAGTAGTGCATATATGTACCACAACCGGTCTGTCTATATCCTTTACACTTTTAAATGCTTCTATAAGCTGTTGTATATCATTGCCATCTTCAACAAAAACATATTCATATCCGAATGCCTTGAATAAATTATTTTCTGATTTACCATGTGATTTTCTTAATTCATACAGATTCTTATATATACCGCCATGATCTTCTGCAATTGACATCTGATTATCATTAAACACTATTATAAAATTGCTGTTTAAATCTGAACCGGCATAATCTAATCCTTCAAAAGCTTCTCCACCGCTTAATGAACCATCTCCAATAAAGGCAATAACATTTTCTTTTCCGCCATTCAAATCTCTTGCCTTTGCAAGCCCGCATGCCAAACTTATTGATGTTGCCGTGTGTCCCACCCTGAATAAATCATGTTCACTTTCTAGCGGATTAGTATATCCATTAAACTCACGATATTTTTCTGGACAAATAAATCCTTCTTTTCTGCCAGTTAATATTTTATGTGTATAACACTGATGTGAAACATCAAACACAAATTTATCTTTAGGCGAATTAAACACATAATGCAGTGCTATTGTTGCCTCAACAACTCCAAGATTTGATGATAAATGTCCCCCGCAGGAACTCATCTTTATAATTAATGCATTTCTTATTTCTTCTGCTAATTCATCAAGATTTTTGATATTGATTTTCTTCAAATCATCTGGTCCATTAATTTGTTCCAAAAACATTGGTTATCCTTTCTAATTATTTAAATAATAATTAATAGTTTCTTTAATCCCCTGCTCTATTGAATACTCTATATTCCAGCCTAATTGCTTCAATTTATTATTATCCATGCATATTCCTGGTTTTCTATTTTCAGATTTTTCTGATAAATATTTCACCTGAGTTTTAAAATTTAAAGTTTCATTAATTTGATGTGAAATAATTTGTGCCATTTCATCCACAGCTTTAAAATTACCCAAATCTCCGTTTGAAGAAACATTATATGATTCACCTGAAATTCCCTTTTCTGCAATCAATACCACACCTCTTACTGCATCTTCCACATAGATGTTGTCTCTTCTTGCTATGTCAGAATTATTTAATGTTATATCTTCTCCTCGTTCAGCTTTATTTATAAATTCATAAAATGCCGTATTAGGCATATATGGAACCGGTCCGTATATGTAACTAAATCTTGCAATAATCGTTTCAATTCCATATTGCCTGCTGTAAGCTTTAGCAAGCACTTCTATAAAACGCTTTGATTCTGAATAAGGTGAATTTACTGCATCTAAACTGTCTGCTATAGATGTCTCATCTTCTTTTACTGTAATATTTTCAGATGTATTATTTGCATATACTGTTGCTGATGAAAATAATATTAATCTTCCTTTTTTCCCTGTTTTTTGAGCCTGATTTTTAAGAAAATCCAATAAATATTTTGTTCCAAGTACATTCGGCTCAATAACATCAACAGGAGATTCTTTTATAACCGCTCCTGAAATAGGACTTGCAGCATGAAAAATATAATCAATGCATCCAATATCATCATTTATAGGCTTAGAAGCATCCTGAGCAATTATTTTGACACGTCCAGCTTTGATATATTCTTTGTATATACGTTCTAACTTTTCTTTGTTACGGCTTAATGCAGCAATTTTTACGTTATTTTCTTTTAAAAGAAAACTTGCAATATGACTGCCCATTAATCCCGTTGCACCTGTTATCAAAACTGTTTTATTTGAAAAAGCACTCATCTTTATTCTCTCCTATCAGTGTCTTGTATCATCTAATATATATTTATCTAATTCAGGAACCATATCATACATTTTTCTACCTCTTGGTAAAGATGGTTCTAATGTCAATTGACTATCAGCGCAAAAATCAATTATAAACGGATTATTATCTGGTATATCCTTCAAGTTATTAAATGAATCTGCTTTAACATATCCAATATCATAAGCTGCTGCTATCAGCTTAAAATCAGGGGAACTATACCCTGAATCATATGTAGTATGAACTGCATAACCTTCTCTTTTTTCCCTATCTTTAATCATTCCTGAAATTCTATTATTTATTATGAGCATTAAAACGGGTATCTTCTCTCTCGAAATAAACTGCAATTCCTGCATATTTAACTGAAATCCCTGATCGCCAGTTACACATACAATATGCTTTTTGTTTTTATAAAAAACACCTATGCTCTTTGCTAAACTGCATCCTAAGGCCCCAAAAGATTTTGAATAATATGTTCTCGCTTTTACTCCGCTTAATTCATATGCTTTTGATGCCCAAAACTCATTATTTCCAACATCCATTACTAAATCAGAATCTTTATACTCTTTAAAAATCTGACATAAAAAATCAACCGTACTATTACAATCGCAATACATAAGTTTCTTTTTTACTAAGCAGCATAAATTTGTCCAATTGCTGCTGCAATTAATTTTAAAATCGAATTCTTCAACGAATCTTTTTAAATCATTTTTTATCGTGTATGTATTTAAAATTGACCTCTGAATTTCCCTGCTGTCACATTCAATTCTAACTATTTTTTTATTTTCTAAAGCTTTTTTATAGCTTTCCGAATTTAATGGAAATGCCATTCTATTTCCCAAAGCAATTACCAAATCAGCTTCTGAAAAAATATAATTACTGTATCTTAATCCATGGCTTCCTATATATCCATAGTAATTATCAAACAATCTTCCAGAATCCTGTGAACCACGACTCGACAAAACCGGAATATTTGTTTTATTGATAATTTTTGAAAGCTGTATCTCAACTCCTGCCTGCCTTATTCCATCTCCTATTAATACAACTGGTTTATGAGCTTCTTTTAACATCTCATACACAGAATCATAATTAACCGTATCTTTATTTAATTCACATTCATTAATATGTTCACTTATATCAATTTCTTTTTTCCATATAGATGAGCAAAAATCTAATAATACAGGTCCTTTTCTTCCTGATAAAGCCGCTTGAAATGCTTTATTTATTATCTTTTCTGCTTCATATTCATTCTCTACTACAGCAGCATACTTAGTTATATTTTTTACAATATCTACAGTGTTCATTTCTTGTTCTTGTTCAAAACGCTGCTTATTTTGTGATGCATTTCCAGCATGAGCTGTAATAAATACTACGGGCAGAGAATCTGCATATGCATCTGCTATTCCTGTTACAAGATTAGTAAATCCCGGTCCTCTTGTTGCATATGCACATGCTAATCCATGCTCTGCCTGTGAATATCCATTCGCCTCAAATGCAGAACATTGCTCATGATAACTTAAATGAGGATATATACCATCTTCTTTATCTAATGCGTATAAAAAATCTATTATTACTCCGCCTGGAATTCCAAACGCATGATTTACCCCATTATTCTTAAGTTTTTTTACTAAGTATTCTGCAACATTCATATTATTTCCAACCTAAAATTCTGCTATTTTAATTAATTTTTCTACATTATCAGCTGTATATCTTTGTCTTAAATCTTCCGGCATGTCTGATAATATCTCATTTATTTCTGCATATGATTTTTTATATTTATTTCTCAATGCAATAGAATATTTATATGCTGTTCTGTGTAACGCTGGTAATAAACGTGTAACAGAGTATCCCCATAAAGCATCACTATAGTATTTTTCAATTATTTCACATGCATTTAATACCTCTGAAAAATTGTACTTATTATCTGCCTTGTTTAGATATCCTATTATCAATTCAGTTTGAAGATTTCCAGCCCCCTGCCCCATACCCATAACACATGAATCAATTATTAAATCTCTTGCAGAATTCATATCTATAAAAGTCTGAACATTACTAAATGCAAGATTCATATTATTGTGTGCATGGAATCCTATTTTAATCTGCGGCTTTAATCCCTCATCATATACATTAAATAAATCAACTACATCTTTATTTTCCATATAGCCATAGCTATCAACAAAATATAAGGCATACGCATTCATCTCATTTGATTTTTCAATTAACAATTGAATTTCTTCTTTTGTATATCTCATTGTAAGCATTGGTTGAACAAATACTTTATATCCTTTAGATGATAAGGCTGCACAAAAATCTAAAGACTTCTGCAGTTCAGAATATCTTATAATCACTCTTACAGCTTCACATAATGAAGGATTCCATTTTGGAATATCCTCAATAGGAGTATCTGGTCCCCTATACAATGCTGCAAACATCTGATTCTGTTTTTTCTTTAAGGGCATTTGTTTTGAAATATCCTCAATATTTTGATATATACAGAATCCTGTTCTATTATCACTTGTAATTTCTATTGCTCCCAGTTCTATAATATCAATAGCTGAATCAGCTAAATAACCAGCAATCATTCTAGAATCATTTTCTGCGAATCTCACATGAGATAAATCATTTTTTTCAGCATCTTCTAATCCAAGGCCGCCATCCCTAAGCGTGCAATCTAGAATTTGAATATTTTTACTCACTCTTAATTACTCCGTTTCTATGATATTCTTTGATTGTGCATCTATAATTGTTCTTTTAATCTTCTTAACTCTATAATTGTTGTATAATTTTGAGGCAATAACTAATACAATCTTTTTAGGAAGATGATTAACAAAAAACTGTACTATTTTATCTTTTCTTTTTCTTGTATCTTTAAATCCAGGTTCATCTTTCCATGGTGTCAGCATTTTATATTTTTCATACAATGCTTTTCTTGGATGATTAGAGTTTTCATACCATGCTCTATTTGTAATCAAGAATGAATTAGTCAAATGTACTATTGCTGGATTTTTCACAGCTTCTTCTATTTCATTTCTTTGATAGTATCTTTTAACATGTCTTAATTTCATAACTTCATCATATGTTAATATTTCCATCATGCTATACATATTGTATTTAGGATTAAGAATAAGGATATCTCCCTGTAAAGCTGCATTGAATGCTGTCTGTTCCATGAAAAATACATATCCGCCATTTTCCTCACAATATTTCCTTACCTTGTCACCTATCCGTTTTTGTTTCCATGCTTTCAAATCTTCAAGAATCATACCGCTGTTACAGTAAAATGCATCTTTATTTAACCCTAATAACTCATAATATTTTTCTCCAAGACAATCTATTACACCAGCTGCACAATGACCTTTCAAATCTATATTCCAAAGTTCAGTTAAATCATCAGTTACTAATATGTCACTATCAAGATACAAAATCCTTTCAACATCATCTGGAAGTAAGTCATCCAAATATAATTTCATATATGAATTGAAAAACCATCCTGCTCTTACATCCTTTAAACCAAGATTTTCTACTTTATTAACATCTGGCATAGGAATAAAATGAAGTGTTCTATTATATTTACCTGCCAATTGATTCAATTTATCTTTATTTTCATCTGACAATGGATTTTCAAATATGTATACATGTATTTCATCAAAGCTTTTATTATTTTCAAATAAAGAAGCCATGGACGTTGCCAGTACCGGGGCAAAAAGATCACTGCTGTGATATGTTACATTCATTATATTGCTCATCTATTTACCAACTTTCATAAATTCTTCAATCTGTTTATTCATACATTTTTCGATATCTCCATTAGTCAGCCAGCATTTACTCCATTCAACAACCTTTTCAATTGCTATATTCAAATCCCAATGTGGCTGCCAGCCAAATGTTTTTTTCAATTTAGAACAATCTAATTTCAGGAAATTAGCTTCATGTGGTCCGCCATCATATTTATCAATCCACTTCATGCCTTCTCCCCAATGTTCAACAAATAAATCAACCAATGCTCCGGTCTGAAAGCAATCCCTGTCATCTGGTCCTACATTGTAATATCCTGCATACTTTATATCTTCATATTGTTTCTGTGCTATCATCAAATATGCATATAATGGTTCTAAAACATGCTGATATGGTCTTGTTGAAAATGGATTTCTCACTACAATATCTTCATGTTTAATAGCTGCTCTTATACAATCTGGTACAATTCTGTCATTAGCAAAATCTCCTCCACCAATAACATTTCCAGCTCTTGCAGTTGATACCGCAATATTCATTTCTTTAAAAAATGAATTAATATATGAATGTGTAACCAGTTCAGAACAAGACTTTGAATTAGAATAAGGATCATACCCATCTAATTCCTCATTTTCACGATATCCCCATTCCCATTCTTTATTAAGATAAACTTTATCTGTTGTTACATTTAAAAACGACCTTACCGAATCACTTGTTCTTACACATTCACAAATATTCACAGTTCCCATAACATTTGTTTCATATGTATAAACTGGATTCTTATAGCTCTCTCTGACTATCGGCTGTGCTGCCAAATGAAAAACTATTTCTGGCTGTATTTTTGTAAATGTTTCTTTTAATTTTGATAAATCTCTTATATCTCCAATAACAGAATTCATTTTTCCGCTTATATTAGCAATTTCAAAAAGTGAAGGTTTTGTAGGCGGATTTAATGCATAACCTGTTACTTCTGCTCCTGCATTAATTAACATCTGGCAAAGCCATGCCCCTTTAAATCCCGTATGACCTGTTATTAATACTCTTTTCCCTTTATAAAAATCCATATTCACTATTACTTATCCCACACTTTCCATGGAGCATTTCCTGTCTCCCACAAATTTTCCAGCATATCTTTTTCTCTCTTGGTATCCATACACTGCCAAAAGCCATCATGATAGAAACCTTTTAATTCTCCTTTACTTGCCAGGTTCTTCATAGGCTCTTGTTCAAATACTGTCGTATCATCCTTCAAATATTCAAATATTTCCGGATTGCACACCATATATCCGCCATTTATAACTGCACCATCTGTATCTTCTTTTTCTCTAAATGCTGTAATATTATTATCAGAATCAATATCTAATACGCCTTTTTGCTGAGCAATACTAACTGATGTTAATGTACATATCTTCCCATGGCTTTTATGAAATTCTAACAGCTTATTAATATTTACATCTGAAACAGCATCACCATATGTAAGATAGAATGTCTCATTCTCAACATATTTTTTTATTCTTTTAACTCTTCCACCTGTCATAGTATTTAATCCAGTGTCTACAACAGTAACTTTCCATGGTTCTGCATGCTGTTTATGCACAATAATGTTATTACCATTTGTAAAATCAAATGTAATATCAGATGTATGAAGGAAATAATCTGCAAACCACTCTTTAATAACATGTTGCTTATATCCAGCACATATTACAAATTCATTTACTCCGTAATATGAATACAATTTCATGATATGCCATAAAATAGGCATCTCACCTATTTCTATCATTGGCTTTGGTTTTAAATGTGATTCCTCAGAAATTCTTGTTCCAAATCCTCCTGCTAATATAACTGCTTTCATAATTTCTCCTCATAATGCTTATATAAATTCACGCTATCCTTCCCGCATCATACTCACTGGCGGTTAATTTTGCTCTTACTTCCAGCCCTGCCTTTATACGGCGTGGTTCTTTCCAAAGTTCAATTCCAAGTTCAGCGATTCGCTTGTGTCTGTCGATTCGAGTTATATAGGTCTGGCAGTTATTAAGTGGACCTTTTTCGACTATAAGCCTGTTATCTACAATTATTCCGCATGACATTCTGATGCAGTTGTTTTCATCTATCAGCATCTTAAGGATTGCTCTTTCTTCTTCATATATAGGATTAAAGCCTCCTCCAATACGCACAGGAACAACCGTAGTTGGTATTCTCTTAAGCTGTTTTTCCAGTTCATTGGGTAAATTACTTTCGATAAACACATAACCTGGAAACAACCAGTCTTCTTCAAGATTCCACTTTCCTGAATATCTTTTAAGATACTGATATGTAGGCGCAAAAATATTGACTGCAGCATCTGTACTCAATGCATTCCTGCATTTTTCGATGGCAATCTTCTCTCTGCCTTTTCCAGCCATTACTACATACCACATACATCCTCCTACCAGAACTGATTGACTTTGGATATAATGGCACGCACTATCTGCAACATAATAAATATTACAAACCATCTCATGTACTTTACCACAATTAAAATAAAAATACAACAGTTGTTGTATCTAATTTTATCGAATTTACAATTGAATTGTCGAAAAATCAATTGTAAACATTTTCTATTATCTTGTCTGATTTTTATAAAACACAGTAAATAAGCCTGTTTACACCAGCTAATATATCCAGAAAATTCATTTACAACATAATATTTATTATGTTGTACTTTTTACAAAATATTTTCTATTCAACACTTTTTTAATTATATAATCACTTTTTATAACCATCTTCATACTGTCCAGCAGCTTTCTATGTTCTTCCCCTGATGATTTCACATATATACGGGTTGTCTCAATATTGCTGTGGCCAAGCACATCCGCAAGACGGGCTATGTCCTTTTTAATATTGTAGAAGCTTCGGGCAAACAGATGTCTCATATTATACGGAAATACTTTTGATGGGTCTATTCCTGCTGCCACACTTAACTGCTTCATCATTTTCCAGATGTTGCACCTGTTTAAAGGGCTTCCGGTTCTTGTTATGAATATCTGCTACGCCATGATTACAGATTCCAAAGTTACTGCTTTAAGTTCACTTATCCTTATTCCGGTACTCCCAAGTGTCTGTATAATAAGTGCAAGCTGTTCATTTCCCATAGAAACAGCTGTATCAATAAGACATTCATATTCACCTTTCGTAAGTTCGCGTTCCTCTGTGGCAAACATATTTTTCTGTACCTTTATCATCTTCACTTTCATATCTGCACAATCCATAACTTCAAGATAATGATTAACAGATGCAAGAAATGAATTAATTCTTCTATGCTTCTCTCTGTAATAAACATTTTCTTCATTTTATTCTCCTCACTTATCCTTATTATGTGTGTCTATGAAAAAAGCCCGCTGGTTAATCTCTTAACCAACGGGCTGTTACTGTTCTTTCATTATTATATTGTTCTTATCTTTTATTCCTTGTCTTTTCCATTACATCAAGAGTATGCATCTTACCATATGCATCTCTCTTATGCTTTGGAACTTCTCCTGCTTCAGAATTAAATATACCGACATTCTGACCTTTGTTATGCTTTGCTGCACATGCCGGACAATATCTTCCGTATCTTATCTCTGCTCCACAGTCCTCACATTTGATATAGCTGTCCGAACCGTCAGGAATCTCTATTCTTCCTTCTCGCAGATATCTGTTAATTGTTGATACAGGAACCCCTGTTCCATCTGATATATTAGCTGCATTAGAAGGACCATGGTCTTCTATATATTTTCTCACCTTGCCAAAAGATGTCAGTTCCTCTGCTCCACAGTTGTCACACTTAAACACTTCTCCAAATGCATAACGCATAAGTTCCCCACACTTTGGACATATCTTGGCACGGTCATATTTAATCAACGTATCAATCTGGCGCTTTTCCTTTTTCTGCTTTTCTCTTTCCTCAATCTGCCTTAAAGTAGGTTTCATAATCATACCTTCTTTCTTTCAAGTGTATCTCTGAATATATCTCTTCTTTCAGTTTTACCAATTTTATTAATATCTCTTTCTTTATATGTTCCGTCATTCTTAATCTGCTTTTTCTTATAATTCTTATCATCCGGTTCGTCTTCCTGTGTTGTCCTGTCTGCCCTGCCCGGTTCTTTAAGAGCCTTCTCCAGCATCTCCTTATTCTGAAATGCAGAATTGCCACGGTTCATTGATAACATCTGTCTCTGCTTCTGACTTATATACTGTTCAAGGTTAGCATTACGCACGCCTAACCTGCATCCGTATACTATCTTGTTCTCACCGATAACAACTTTCCTCACAATTATTCCCATAAGGCTGTAATTCTGATTAAAGTCAGCAAACACAAGTCTTACCGGCATATTAATGACATTGTCCATATCCTCCGTGCCAACAAAAGAGAATCCACTCTCACTCACATCTTTAACAATAACATCAACTGCCTTACGGTTGGTTCCTAACTGTGCAACACCGGAGATACCTATAAACAGCCTGAAAGCCCCTCGTCTGTTAACTTCAAAGCCTTCTCCATTAGCTGAAATCTTATATAATGTTCCTTCCTCTTCTCTGATTGAATTAACTGCAACGCCTTTCCACAACATTGGAGGCTTACCGTCTCTTATCATATATATACTTACTGTTATACCGCCACCTGAAGAATTAAAGCTTAATATCTTACCATTAATTCTTATTGGCTCAACCAATACGCTTTGGTTAACTTTTCTTATAACCTTAGATGGAAACTCATATTTCTGTCTATTCATGCTTAATTCAATTATCAGGTTATTATCCTCGGTCATCTCCTGTAAAAGCATAGTTTTTCTCCATTACACGCAATTAATGATATAATGATAACACATTTACAGCAATAAAAAAAGACTCTCATACCAAACTCGCATGAGAATCTTCTTTCATAATTAATTATTCTTCATCTTCTTCTGGTTCATTCCAGTTATGATATACATTCTGAACATCATCATCTTCATCTAAAAGTCCTAAGATTCTGTTCATCTTCTTAATATCATCCTCAGATGTAAGGTCTACAGTTGTCTGTGGAATCATAGTAACCTCTGCTGAAGCAAATGTTACTCCGGCATCAGCTAATGCCTGATTAACGGCATCAAACTCCTCTGGTGAAGTAAGGATTTCATAACAATCCTCTTCTTCATTGAAATCATCTGCACCAGCGTCAAGAGCTAACATCATAAGCTCATCAGCATCTCCGGTATATTCTTCCTTGTCTACAATCATCTGTCCCTTGTTATCAAACATGAATGATACACAGCCTGGAGTACCAACATTACCGCCACCCTTAGTGAACGCACTACGGATATTAGAAGCTGCTCTGTTTCTGTTATCAGTAAGAGCCTCTACGATAATAGCTGTTCCGTTAGGACCATATCCTTCATATGTAACTGATTCGTAGTTAGACATATCATTACTTGCAGCCTTCTTAATAGCTCTGTCAATTGTATCATTAGGCATATTAGCTGCTTTACACTTAGCAACAACCTGTCTTAACTTACTGTTATTATTAACATCCGGACCGCCTTCTTTAACAGCTATCATAAGCTCCTTACCAAGTCTTGTAAAGATTTTACCCTTAGCTGCATCATTGGCTGCCTTCTTATGCGCGATATTCGCAAATTTTGAATGTCCTGACATAAAAATACCTCATTTCAAATTATTGTTGTAACTATTCAGAGCCAGCCTCCAAAATGCTTCGCATTTTGGAGGTGTGGCGTATCCGCCAGATAGAATTTCAAAATCAGATATAGAAATGCAAGCATTTCTAATCTGATTTATGAAATTCTGCCTGGCTCTGAACAGTTACATATTAGCTTTAATCTTCTCAATCATCTCTGCATATTCAGCATCTGTAAGATACTTCTTATCTGGGTTCATAAGGAATACGCCACCCCATTCGAACTCGTACTTATACTTAGGACAGAGATGGAAATGAAGGTGATGACCTGTATCACCATATGCACCATAGTTAACCTTATCTGGGTGGAAAGCAGCCATGATAGCTCTTGCTACTCTTGCAACATCCTCAAAGTAAGCAGCTCTCTCTTCTGCAGTTAACTCGTTCATATCACCAACATGCTTCTTATGTGCTACGATACATCTTCCAGGATGACTCTGCTCCTTGAACAGATATACCTTTGATGTCTCAAGCTCACATATCTTAATACCAAACTTAGCTACGAGGTCACCCTCTACACAATATGCACAATTCTGATCTACCATAATCGTATCCTCTTTTCTATAACCAAATATAACTCATGCTTCTATATTGCCGGGTTTGAGCAGATACAATCTGTTCAAACCCGTATGTAACCGGCATGTTCTCATGCCAATTACATTATTACATTGCATCCTTAATAGAGAAGCTGATTCTTCCCATCTTATCCTTACCCATACACTTGCACTTTACATGATCGCCAAGTGTAAGAACATCTTCAACATGGTTGATTCTCTCATTAGAAATCTTAGAAATGTGAACCATTCCTTCCTTGCCAGGAGCAAACTCTACGAATGCACCGAATTCCTTAATGCTTACAACCTTACCTTCATATATCTTGCCTTCTTCGAAGTCTTCTACAATAGTCTTGATATACTTCATAGCCTTATCCATTCCTGCCTGCTCAACACCACATACAGAAACGAATCCATCATCAGTAATATCAATCTTGACACCGCACTCATCAATGATTGCGTTGATTGTCTTACCACGCTGTCCAACTACTTCGCCAATCTTAGCAGGGTCAATAGATGTCTGGATAATCTTAGGCGCATACTCACCAACAGTCTTTCTAGGCTCAGCAATAGCAGGCTTCATACATGTATCCATGATGAAAAGTCTTGCTTCTCTTGTTCTTCTTATAGCCTCTTCAACGATTGGTCTTGTAAGACCATGAATCTTAATATCCATCTGGATAGCTGTAATACCTTCTGTTGTACCTGTTACCTTGAAATCCATATCTCCAAAGAAATCTTCAAGTCCCTGAATATCAGTAAGTACAATATAATCATCATCTGTCTCGCCTGTAACAAGACCACATGAAATACCGGCTACCATTCTCTTAATAGGAACACCTGCTGCCATAAGTGACATACAAGATGCACATGTTGAAGCCATTGATGTAGAACCATTAGATTCAAATGTCTCAGAAACGGCACGGATTGCATATGGGAACTCTTCCTCTGATGGAAGAACAGGAACAAGTGCCTTCTCAGCTAATGCTCCATGTCCGATTTCACGACGTCCTGGTCCTCTTGATGGCTTAGTCTCACCTACAGAGTATGAAGGGAAATTATAGTGATGTATGTATCTCTTAGTAGTTACATTCTCATCAAGACCATCAACCTTCTGTGCCTCTGATAAAGGTGCAAGAGTAACAACATCACAGATCTGTGTCTGTCCTCTTGTAAACATTGCAGAACCATGAACTCTAGGAATAATATCAACCTCAGCTGCAAGTGGTCTGATCTGGTTAATAGCTCTTCCGTCCGGTCTCTTGTGATCCTTTAAGATCATCTTACGAACAGTCTTCTTCTGGTACTGGTAAACAGCTTCACCAAGAACTGCAAGCCATTCCTCATTATCTGCAAATGCTTCCTTCATCTTCTCAGTTACAGCATCAATATTCTTCTCTCTTGTCTGCTTGTCATCTGTGAATACAGCAACTTCCATCTCTTCTGGAGATACAACCTGCTTCATAGCCTCAAACATCTCTGCAGGAACAGCACAGCTTACATAAGAATGCTTTTCCTTGCCAACCTCAGCAACAATCTTATCAATAAATGCAATGATTGTCTGGTTGATATCATGAGCCTTATATATAGCCTCAATCATCTTGTCTTCTGGAATCTCATTAGCTCCTGCTTCAATCATAATAACCTTCTGCTTAGTTGAAGCAACTGTAAGCTGAAGATCTCCATCCTGCCACTGTGCCTGAGATGGGTTAACGATAAATTCTCCATCAATCATACCAATCTGTGTTGTAGCACATGGACCGTCAAATGGAATATCAGAAATAGATGTTGCAATAGCAGAACCAATCATAGCAAGTAATTCTGGTCTGCAATTCTCATCAACTGACATAACCATGTTATTAAGAGTAACATCATTACGATAGTCCTTAGGGAATAATGGTCTCATAGGTCTGTCGATAACTCTTGATGTAAGGATAGCATTCTCAGATGCCTTACCTTCTCTCTTGTTAAATCCACCAGGAATCTTTCCTGCTGCATACATCTTCTCTTCATATTCAACGCTTAATGGGAAGAAATCAATTCCCTCTCTTGGTTCTTTAGATGCTGTTGCTGTTGAAAGAACAACAGTATCACCATAATGCATTAATGCAGCACCGTTAGCCTGTGCACACACTCTGCCGATATCAACTCTTAAAGTTCTTCCGGCGAGTTCCATTTCATACTGTTTAAACATATGAACTCCTTCCATAAAAAATATATATTTAACAGAAGGTCCGAAACAACTGAAAAACACACCATAAACTACCGCCATGGTATACATTTCAGTGGTCTCGGGGTATCCCTTCTGCCATTAACAACGCAATAGGGCGGAGTTATACACTCCGCCCTGATTAATTACTTTCTTAAGCCTAAACGCTCAATAAGATTTCTGTAAGATTCAATATCTGTATCCTTAAGATATGCAAGTAAAGCTCTTCTCTTACCAACCATCTTAAGAAGACCTCTTCTTGAGTGGTGATCCTTCTGGTTAACCTTAAGATGTTCTGTTAACTCAGCGATTCTTTCTGTTAAGATAGCTACCTGAACTTCTGGAGAACCTGTGTCTCCTGGCTTTCTTCCATAAGTAGCAATGATTTCTGCTTTCTTTTCCTTAGATATCATGTCTAAATCCTCCTAAATATTAATCTCCTGCCACTAAGCTTCAGGTCGGAGTGTCCTATAGCTGGGTGGCGGCTCATACTTGATTATTGTATCACAGGCATTAAACCTTTGCAAGTGTTAATTATCCAATAAGAAACATATTTCTTGCAAAATCTGAATCCGCAGCAATCTGTTTCTTCAGCCCTTCTACATCTTCAAATTTCATCTCAGGTCTTATAAAATGTATGAATTCAACATTAACCTTCTTGCCATATACATCCTTGTCAAAATCAAAAAGAAATGTTTCAACACTTATCTCCGGTGCATCGCTTACTGTAGGCTTAGTTCCTAAGTTAGTAACCCCGTAGAATTTTTCACCATCAATAGTCGTCTGGGTAGCATATACTCCATTAGGTGGCAGGAGCTTATACTCCGTCGGATATATGTTAATAGTAGGGAAATCCAGCTTCCGTCCAAGCTGGTTTCCTATCGAAACCACACCTGTAACATTAAACGGTCTGTTAAGAAGAACATTTACCGTTTCCATATGGCCAACCTTTAATTCTTCTCTTATATATGTACTGCTGATTTCCTTATCCTGATATTTTTCCTTTTCAACAATAATAGTTGTAAAGCCAAGTTCTTCCCCTGCTTTTGCAAGCATTGCTGCATCACCTGCCCTGTCTTTTCCAAAACGGTAATCAGTACCTACAACAACATACTTTGCATGCAGCTTATCAATAAGAATCCTGTGTATAAAATCTTCAGGCTCCATATGCATGAACTCATCTGTAAAAGGATATTCAATCTCAACATCTAAGCCAAAACCTTCACACAGACTGCGTCTTTCACTGCTTGTAGATATAAAATGCTGATACTTCTGTGGACATATAGAAAGTGGAATACCGTCAAATGTAAACAGAACTGCAAGCAGATTCTCCTCATCTGCTTTCTGTCTTACAATTTCAATCAGCTTCTGATGTCCGGTATGTATCCCATCAAATTTTCCCAGAGTAACAGCACTGCATTTATTCAATTGAAAATCATCTGTTCCATGAATATATTCCAAAGATGATCACGCCCCTTTACTTGTTGTCTTCGTAAAATATCTTAACCGGATAAAGCACTTCATCCCGAAATTCATATACACCGATAAAACATTTATCAGAATCATACACTCTGTATTTCTCATTATCATTGATTGCAGCATCTGCAGGTATCTGTTCTCCTGACATCTTATTGCCATTGTGAAGATACCGGCTGTATTCCTCTGCAAATGTTATCTCCTGATAATCACTGAATATCTTATCTATGCAGGTTATCCTGTCTTCTATTTCACCCTTTAACACAAGAGCCGATATCTGGTTAAGCGTAAGTGTGTCGTCAAGCATGAATTTGCCTACACGCGTTCTTGTAAGCTTCATCATACATGCACCACACCCAAGCTTCTTACCTATATCATCACATAATGACCTGATATAAGTTCCCTTTGAGCAGTCAACAGTAATAGTAACCGTTTTCTGTTTATCTGAAAGATTGATATCATTCACCCTTAATGTATTAATATGGACAATTCTTGGTTTTCTTTCAATCTCAATACCTTTTCTTGCAAGCTCATAAAGCTTCTGTCCATTATACTTTAAAGCTGAATACATAGGCGGTATCTGTTCATACTCACCTACGAATTCATTACATGCTTTAAGGACATCCACTTCACTCACATTAACCTCTGACTGGGCAACAATTTTTCCTGATATATCAAGAGTATCTGTCGTTGTTCCAAGAAGCATTACAGCCTCATAAGTCTTTCCCCAGTCAGTTATAAGGTCACACAGCTTTGTAGCCTTACCGATACACACAGGAAGCACACCGACCGCATCAGGGTCAAGTGTACCTGTATGACCAATTTTTTTAGTTTTAAGTATTCCCCGAAGCTTTGCTACTACATCATGAGATGTAAATCCCTGCTCCTTATATACATTTAAAACACCATTCATGCATTATCCTCATTATACTGCTGCTCAATCATTTCGCCAATCTTATTAACGATACTGTGGACATTGCCCTTAGCAGAGAATCCTGCTGCCCTCACATGTCCTCCACCGCCAAATCCAGCAGCGATTCTTGCAACATCAATCATTTTCTTTGAACGAAGACTTACTTTGTATTCGTCCTTATCTGTTTCATAAAGGAATATAGCCACTTCAACTCCGTCTGTTAAGCGTAACTGCTCAATAATTCCACCAAGTTCTTTGCCAGTGACACCATAGAAATTCATTTCCTCAATGGATACACTTGAAAATATACATCTGCCATCATAAAATAACACACTTTCAAGCAAAGCTCTTCCAAGAATCTGATTCTGTATATAACTCTTCTTATAAAAGCTGTTATCAATGATATCAGAATAATCAATTCCCATCTCCATCATCTTTCCGGCAATATCCATTGTCCTTCTTGATGTACAGCTGTACTTAAACACACCAGTATCATGGATTATCCCTGTATATATGCACTCTGCAACATTTTTATCGACCTTATCCTCGTCAAATGTTGTATAGAGAACTTCACATGCCGAGCTTGACTGTGGCTCTACATAATTAACATCAGCAAACGAATTATTGCTTATATGATGGTCTATGCAGATAGTCTTATCAGCATTTTCAAAGCAGCTCATAAATGGTTCAATTCTATCCATTGAGCTGCAGTCAAGTACTACGAATAAATCAAAATGCTTATCCTCGGCCTCATACTTAATATCATTAACACCAGATAAATAATTAAATTCATCTGACGGCTTTTCAAGATAAACAGTAACCTCGCACTCAGGAAGATTCTTCCTGATATAATTATATAAACCTAATGTTGAACCAACACAGTCACCATCAGGACGGATATGTCCTGTGATACCTATAACCTTTGCATGTCCGATTTCTTCAATAATATTCATGACTAACCTCTTTATTCTGTCTCGTCTTCAACCTCAACGTGCATCTTATTATCATGTTCTGTAACTTCATCAATAAGCTTAGACATATTAATACCATACTCAATTGACTGATCAAGAATGAATCTTATTTCAGGAGTATTTCTTAAATTGACAGTTCTTGCAAGCTGTCTTCTTATATATCCTTCTGCACTCTTAAGACCTGTAATCGTATCCTTCTGTGACTTTTCATCACCAAGAACACTTATATATGCCTTACATGTCTTAAGGTCAGGAGCGACCTCAACCGCTACAACCGAAGTCATAGGGTTGATTCTAGGGTCTTTAATCTCACTTCTGATTATATTACTTAATTCTTTCAATACCTCGCCGTTAATACGGGTATTCTTCACACTATTTTTACGCATATATTCTCCAAATAAAAACTAAATCCTATCTTGGCACTTCAACCATGATATGTGCTTCAATCATATCCTCTGGCTGGATATCATTGAACTTTTCAAATACCATACCACACTCAGTACCTGCCTTGATTTCCTTAACCTCATCCTTGAAGTGCTTAAGAGATGCGATAGGTCCTTCATAAACCTTCTCACTTCCTCTTGTTATACGGACAACAGAATCTCTTGTAATTCTTCCCTCTTCAACGATACAGCCGGCAATATTACCAACTCCTGAAGCCTTGAATATCTGCATGATTCTTGCATGACCGATAATCTTTTCTTCATAGATAGGCTCAAGCATACCCTTAAGGGCTGCCTCAACATCTTCAATAGCATTGTAGATAACGCTGTAAAGTCTTAAATCGACCTTTTCCCTCTCTGCAACAATTCTTGCCTGATTATCAGGCTTAACGTTAAATGCAATGATGATAGCATTAGAAGCTGATGCAAGTACTACATCGGATTCATTAACATTACCAACACCACCATGAATTACCTTAACAACAACCTCATCATTAGAAAGTCTTACAAGACTTGACTTAACAGCCTCAACAGAACCCTGTACATCAGCCTTGATGATAATATTAAGTTCCTTCATATTACCAGCCTGAATCTGTTCAAAGAGTGCATCAAGAGATACCTTATGCTTAGTATCATCAAGAAGCTTCTTTCTTCCCTCGCTGATAAATGTCTCTGCTGTACTTCTTGCTTCCTTCTCTGAATCAGCAGCCATAATGATTTCACCTGCATTAGGAACATCATTAAGACCAAGAATCTCAACCGGAGTAGATGGTCCGGCAACCTTTACTCTGTTACCCTTATCATCAATCATGGCTCTTATCTTACCATAGCAAGAACCTGCTGATACAGCATCTCCCACATGAAGAGTACCCTTCTGTACAAGGATAGATGCTACAGGACCACGTCCCTTATCAAGCTCAGCCTCAATAACAATACCTCTTGCCTTTCTGTCAGGGTTAGCCTTAAGTTCATTAACCTCTGCTGTAAGAAGAATCATATCAAGAAGCTCATCAATACCCTGCTTAGTATGTGCTGATACTGGAACAAATGTAGTAGAACCACCCCAGTCTTCTGCAATAAGACCATACTCAGTAAGCTCCTGCTTAACCTTCTCGATATTAGCATTAGGCTTATCAATCTTATTGACAGCAACAATAATCTCAACACCTGCTGCCTTTGCATGGTTAATAGCCTCAATTGTCTGTGGCATTACACCATCATCTGCAGCTACAACAAGAATAGCAATATCTGTAGCCTGAGCACCACGCATTCTCATAGCTGTAAATGCTTCATGACCCGGAGTATCAAGGAATGTAATAAGATTACCATTTACATTTACCTGGTAAGCACCTATCTTCTGTGTGATTCCGCCTGACTCCTTAGCTGTCACATGAGTTTCTCTGATTGCATCAAGTAATGAAGTCTTACCATGATCAACGTGTCCCATAACGCAGACAACTGGTGGTCTTGGAACAAGCTTATCCTCTGGTTCTTCATCTTCCTTAAGAAGTTCTGCAATAACATCAACCTTCTCTTCATGCTCACATATGCAGTTGAACTCGAGAGCAATCTCTTCTGCTGCATCGTAATCTATCTCTTCGTTAATAGTAACAACCTTACCCTGTAAGAACAGCTTCTTAACAAGTGCTGCAGGAGCTACCTTCATCTTATCTGCAAGTTCCTTGATAGTAAGAGTATCTGGAAGAACAAGCTGCTTGATTGTCTCTTCTTCCTTTTCCTTCTTCTCAGGCTTTGTCATAGGCTTCTTATCAAATCTGCTGTTAGCGAACTTAAGATTTTCCTTAGCCTCATTATCTCTCTTTCTGTCATTCTTCTTGCTGTCTATTCTTGAATCATGTCTTCTTGAATCTGGCTTAGCTGAAAAATCAAACTCTTCCTTAGGTGCAGAATCTCTTCTGTCATTATTTCTTCTCTGACCTCCGTTAAATCCTCCACGGTTCTGGTCATTATCCTTTCTGAAGCCGCCATTTCCAGACTGTCCGTTTCTGTCATTTCTGAAACCGCCGTTATTGTTGCGGTCATTGTTTCTATAGCCGCCATTGTTACGGTCATTATTTCTGTAACCATTATTATCACGGTTACCGTAGCCGCCATTGTTATTACGGTCGTTATTCCTGTAGCCGCCGTTGTTATCACGGTTGCCATAACCACCGTTATTATTACGGTCATTATTTCTGTAACCGTTATTACCTCGGTCGTTGTTTCTATAACCGCCGTTATTATCACGGTCATTATTTCTATAACCGCCATTATTACGGTCATTATTTCTGTAGCCGCCGTTGTTATCGCGCTGTCCGTCTCTGTTATTATTATCTCTTCTAGGATTCTTATCCCTTGAACTGTTCTGTGGGAAATATACCTGTGAGATATGCTTCTTATCATCAGCATTACCAGACTTATTCTGTGTTCCCTGCTGTGACTGCTTTGAAGCCTGATTCTGCTGTCTGTTGTCCCTGTTATCATTCTTTACAGGCTGTGACTGCTTTGCTGGCTGTGCTGCCGGCTTATTCTCAGCCTTAGGTGCAGGCGCAAACTTCTTTCTCACGCTTGTTATTTCTGAATCTGTAAGCCCGCTTACAGGCTTATAAGTCTTCTCGCTGTTGCTAAGCATATCAGTAATATCCTTAGATGTTATATTTAATTCTTTTGCCAATTCATGTACTCTCATATTTGCCATTTAACCTCTTTTCCAAATAACAGCACTGCTGTTATTCTAAACCCTGTTCAAAATATTTTTCTATGGTCTTTGCAAATCCTTCATCAAGGACTGCCAGTGATGCGCGGAATTCCTTTCCTATCGCGTGGCCAACACTCACCTTGTCACTAAAAAAATGTATCGGAACCTTGTAATAAGTACACATATTTGTAAACATTTTCTTAGTATTATCTGAAGAATCATCTGCAACAATAACTGTGTATGCCTTTCCGGTTTTAACAGCCTTCTCTGTTGAAAACTCTCCGCTTGCAACCTTTCCGGCTTTCTGCGCAAGTCCAATCATATTAAGGATTTTCTGTTTATTTTCCAATATTATTCAGCTCCTTTGCTAACTCATCATAGACAGCAGAATCTACTGCCATCTTAAATGACCTTTCAAGTCCCTTATTCTTAAATGCTTTAGACAGGCAGTCTTCATTCGCACATATATAAGCCCCTCTGCCATTCTTCCTGCCTGTAGCATCTATAACAATTGATTCATCCTGTGTCTTCAGAATACGGATTAAGTCCTTCTTATCCTTCATCTGACCGCAGCCAATACACTGTCTTTGTGGAATCTTCTTTACTGTAGCCACTATGCATCACTCCTAATAATTATTCTTCATCAAGGCTTATTTCAGATGGTTCAACATACTCTTCTTCTAAGTTTTCTTCTTCTGTATGTTCTTCAGGTTCAGCCTCGCTCTTAATATCAATTCCATATCCTGTAAGCTTTGCAGCAAGTCTTACATTCTGTCCCTGCTTACCGATTGCTAAAGAAAGCTGCTGCTCAGAAACAACAATCTTAGCCTTCTTTTCTTCATCATCAGCTACTGCTGAAACAACCTTTGCAGGGCTTAATGCGTTAACAATAAGCTGTGCTGAATTGCTGTCCCACTCAATGATATCTATCTGCTCATTACCAAGCTCATTAACAATAGCTTTAACTCTTGCACCATTAATACCAACACATGCACCTACAGGATCTACATTAGCAACATTAGCTCTTACTGCCATCTTAGTTCTTGAGCCGGCTTCTCTTGCAATACCCATGATTTCAACAACGCCGTCTTTAATCTCTGTAACTTCTTCTTCAAAAAGCTTCTTAACAAGCTCCTGTGACTTTCTTGAAACTCTTACAACAGGACCACCCTTTTCTCTGTTAATTACATCAACAACATATAACTTAATTCTGTCGCCTGGTGCAAACTTCTTATCCTTGAACTTGTCATCAGCCTTAAGAACTGTCTGGAGTCTTCCAAGATCAATTGTAAGATCACCATTGTCAGCAACTCTCTGCACAATACCTGTAATAAGTTCCTTCTCCTTAGAATGATACTCATTATAAAGAGCATTCTTTTCCTGCTCTCTGATAGTCTGCACAATAGTATTCTTAGCATTCTTGGCAGCCTTTCTTGAGAACTCCTCAGACTTTACTTCAACAGTAATAACATCACCAAGCTGGCAGTCAGGCTTAATCTTTCTGGCATCTTCTAATGCAATATCAGTACCTGATACATATTTTTCTTTCTTATTCTCTCTGTTCTCTGGAACAATAACTTCCTCAACAACAGTTCTGTCAGAATAAATGTGGAAATCGCCTGTTCTTCTGTCTAACTCAACACGACCATTATCAGCCTTATCAAACTCAGCCTTGTACTCATCCATAAGAGATTTCTCGATAGCTGCAAACATAATCTCTTTATCGATTCCATTCTCCTTCTCAAGAGCATCAAGTGCCATAATTAATTCCTTATTCATTGCTTTTAATTTCCTCCAAAAATATATTATACTTCATCTACAAATGCCCATCTGATCATAGCCAGATTACTTCTGTCAAATGTTTTAGTTACATCATCAATACTGATTGTTACCGTATCTTTATCATATTCCTTAAGAACCCCGGAATATTCCTTAGATTTATCAACAGGACTGAATAATTTAATCTCAATCATTCTGCCAATACTCTTTTCATAATCCTTTTCTTTCTTAAGAGGTCTTGTAAGACCCGGAGAACTCACCTCAAATATATACTGGTCATCAATGTAATTCTCCCTGTCCAGTATCTCATTGAAAGCTCTGCTCACATTCTGGCAGTCATCAATAGTAACTCCGCCTTCTTTGTCAATGTAGACACGCAGATACCAGTCGCTGCCTTCTTTTACGTAGTCAACATCAAAAAGTTCCACGCCGTTAGCTTCAACAACCGGCTGTATAAGTTCTGTTGTCTTAGCTTCATAGCTTTCTCTTTTTCCCATGCAGTACTCACCCTTTCTAAAAGTATTCAGTTTTCTTATATATGAACGAAAGAGTGGACATCTCTGCCCACTCTTTCCGTATCACATATAGTAGCTTGTAGGGGAATCGAACCCCTGATTCCGCCGTGAGAGGGCGGCGTCTTAGCCTCTTGACCAACAAGCCATAGCTTTCGTTGTCTTGCAGTTGTGTACCGCAGCAACAATGATATCTTAACTCAATTATCGGAATCCGTCAAGCACTTTTTTGAATTTTTTTAAAAAATTTTCAAAAAATATTTCAAAACCTTCAAAAAAGCGCTTAAATACTGGATTTTAAGTCAATTAATAATCTTATGCAAAACTAAAGATTGCTGTAAATACTCCCGCACTTGCGATTCCCATAATCACTCCTGCAAGCAAAACTCCTAACAAAACTGCTATTACACTCTTCTTAAATCCCATATCAAGAAAACTTGCTGCAAGTGTTCCCGTCCATGCACCTGTTCCCGGAAGCGGAATTCCAACAAAAAGTAATAATGCTACAAAAAGACCTCTTCCAGCCTTCTCCTTAAGCTTCTCTCCACCCTTGTGTCCTTTTTCAATACAGAAAGTAAAGAACTTTCCAATATATTTCTTATCCTTTCCCCACTCAAGAACCTTTCTTGCAAAAAGGTAAATAACCGGTACAGGAAGCATATTACCTATTACGCACACAATATATGACTGTAACAATGGTAACTGGAATCCCTGCGATACAGGAATTGCACCTCTAAGCTCAATAAGTGGAACCATAGAAATAAGAAAAATATACAAATACTTTTTTAACATACTATCTCCTATTTAATTTAATAATAAACAGAATTGATAATACATAATATTTGTTAAAAAATCAAGTGTATTATATATTCTCAATCTGCCAGTCAATCGGTTCTACCCCATTAGCCTTTAAAAATTCATTGCACTGGCTGAAATGTCTGCATCCAAAAAAGCCTCTGTACGCAGATAACGGACTCGGATGTGGTGCTTTAAGAATAAGATGTTTCGGATTATTAAGCATTGATGCCTTTCTCTGTGCAGGCGAACCCCACAGCATATACACAATAGGTCTGTCCTGCATATTGACAGCATTAATAACTGCATCCGTAAACTGCTCCCAGCCGTGTCCCTGATGTGAATTAGCCTGATGTGCTCTTACAGTGAGTACTGTGTTAAGCAGAAGCACTCCCTGGTCGGCCCATTTCTTAAGATATCCGTTATTAGGAATATAACATCCACAGTCATCATGCAGTTCTTTATATATATTCTTAAGTGAAGGCGGTGCTTCCTCTCCAGGAAGTACTGAAAAAGACAGTCCATGTGCCTGATGTACATTATGATAAGGATCCTGACCAAGTATCAGTACCTTAACCTTACTAAGTGGTGTAAAATGAAACGCATTAAATATATCATCTGCCGGAGGATATACAACATATTTGCTGTATTCATCCTTAACAAATGTAAATAATTCCTTGTAATATGGCTTGGAATATTCCTCCTTAATAGCAGGAAGCCAGTCATTATCTATCATCGACATATCCATATCCTCCTACATACGCATAGGAATACCATTATCTGCAAGGTATTTCTTAAGCTCCATAATATCAAGTTCCTTATAATGGAATAGCGAAGCAGCAAGTGCTGCATCTGCTTTTCCCTTAGTAAATGCATCAAGAAAATGTTCTTTACTGCCTGCACCACCTGAAGCAATTACAGGTATTGATACATTTGACGCAATTGTATTAGTAAGCTCAATATCATATCCGGCTTTCGTTCCGTCACAGTCCATACTTGTAAGAAGAATCTCTCCTGCACCGAGCTTTTCTGCCTTCATAGCCCATTCTACAGCATCCATATGCATATCAACTCTTCCGCCATTCTTATATATGCTCCAATGACCATCACTATTCCTCTTTGCGTCAATTGCAACTACAACACACTGGCTTCCAAACTTATCAGCTGCATCAGATATGAGCTGCGGATTCATAATAGCTGCCGAATTAATTGATATCTTATCAGCCCCTTCTCTTAAAAGTACCTTAAAATCATCTGTGCTTCGTATTCCACCGCCTACAGTAAACGGAATAAACACTCTTTCTGCCACTCTTCTTACAAGATCAACAGTTGTGTTTCTTCCATCACTTGAAGCTGTAATATCAAGAAATACAAGTTCGTCTGCACCTGATTTATCGTACATTGATGCAACCTCTACAGGATCCCCTGCATCTCTTAAATCAACAAAATTAGTTCCTTTGACAACTCTTCCATCCTTGCAGTCAAGGCATGGTATAATTCTTTTAGTAAACATCAGCAACTCCTTTTAGCAATTATAATGACGCAAAATTCTTTAATATCTTAAGTCCTACATCACTGCTCTTTTCAGGATGGAACTGGCATGCAAACACATTGCCGCTTTCAACCGAAGCATGAATATGTGTAGTATACTCCGTAGTTGCTGCCACAATTCCCTCATCTGCTGCCTTAAGATAATAAGAATGTACAAAATACACATATGGATTACCTTCAAGTCCTTTAAAAAGTCTCGCTTCAGGCTTAATATCAAGAGAATTCCATCCCATATGCGGAATCTTGAAACCATCCTTAGCAGGAATCTTTAATATCTTTCCCGGAAGAATATCAAGTCCCTCCGCCCCCGGAGTCTCATCACTTTCCTTAAATAAAAGCTGTAATCCCAAACATATTCCAAGGAATGGGGTTCCATTACCTGTCACCTTCTTAATAGTATCAACAAGTCCGAACTTATCAAGATTGTTCATTGCATCACCAAATGAACCAACTCCCGGAAGAATAACCTTATCAGCTTGTAAGATTTCACTTGAATCTCTTGAGACTAAAACTTCCTCTCCTAATGATACCAGAGCCTTTTCAACACTCTTTAAGTTACCTGCGTCATAATCGATAATTGCTATCATTGTACTGCCTTTCCGTATTCTTCTATTCTGTAATAATAATTAGTAAAATCTGTATCTGACATTGATGATAATCCTATTGCTTCTGTTTCAGATATCTTAAATGTATCCTGTAAAGCCAATACTATCTGCTTATATACAGCAGTAAACTTATTATCAATGCCTAACTCCTGTGCCTGCGGACGAAGACTATTATATCTGTTCACTCCCTTAATAAGACTGTCAAGTGCTTCTGTCTTCATGTTAAGCTTCATATAATTCTCATATGAATCATATTGTTTCTGAACATACATAATTGTTGAAGCCTGCTCATAAAGAGTCTTATCACTGCCATTAAGCTTTATTCCGCTTAACTTATCATATGCCTTCTCATACTGCTCATTGCTGTAATAATCTTTAGCCTGAGAAACACTGTTGTTATAATAAAAGCCTGAACTTAAAACACTTATAAGTACCGAAACACCCGCCACAAATAATACAAGCATAACAATCGAAACAGGCTTTATCTTAAGAATATCCTGCGGTTTAGGTGGTTCTTTCGGTTTCTTTACCCTCTTATGCTTTACCTTCTTAGGTTTATTAGCCTTCTGTGCTTTCTTAGCCTCTCCTGCCTGCTTCTTTTGCTCTTTCTTCTCTGCTGCCGCAGCTTTCTTTAATTCCTTATTCTTCTGCTTTTCTTCTTCTTCAAGTCTTTCAGCTTCTTCCTCAGCCTTCTCCTCTTCAATGTGCTTTGCTTTCATCTGTTCAAGCCTGTACTTAAGTCTTGCAAAAAAGCCTTTCTTAGGAACCTGTGACTCATCAAGCGTACTCTTGTTTCCGAACACATCTTCTATAATCTGCTCATTCTCATCTTTAGGTTCATTTCCAGATGAAGTTTTTCCTTTATCAGATGAATCTTTTACTACATTCTCTTCTATACTTTCTTTCTCTCCCACAGCTTCTGATGCACTCTCTGCAGTTTCTGTATCATCCTCAAGACTGTCAAAGAACACTTTCTTAATCTTCTTGAAAAAACCTTCTTTCTGTGGTTTTAACTTTTTCTTATCATCTGCACTAATCGTCTGTGCCTGAGTATCAGCACTTTTTCCATTATGTTCTGTTTCTTTATCAGGAGAACTTCCAAACAGATCATCTATAGACGCACTGTCTGACTTAACATCATCAATAATATCATCAAGATTCATATTCATAAGTCTTTTCATATCGTCATCTGAAAGTTCTGAATTATCATCTGATGTCAACTTTGCCCCCGCTGCCTCTTCTAGCGGAGTATTATCAAGAAGCGCCTCTAACTTAGCGTCTGCATCAGCTTCACGCTCTGGCTCATTAGCCTCTTTAACAGCATTCTCAGCCTCAAGTTTCTCTTTAGCCTGCCTTGCAATTGTCTCTGGATCATTATAAGACTGGCTCTCCTGTTCCTTTTCATTCAGCGCATTAAGCATATTACTAAGATAATCATCCTGCTGTTCATTATCAGCCAAAATTCTTACCTCCCATCCAATCAAAATATACTAAAATATTATCATAAATATTGATTATTAACAACATTTTACAAGTTCTTTTATAAACTGTGCTCCATTCATCTCAAAAGCACATGCCCTGTCCCCGATTTCCTTAGGAATCTGGTAAAATGTACTGTGAACACGATACATCTTAGCCTTCTGATTAATCATCACAATTCTTTCAAATGGCCATCTTATAACATTAGGGTTAGAAAAATCTTCTCCCAGTTCCACAATAACCAGCTTCTTTGCAAGTGAGGATGACAGCCATTTATTGTAGAAATCCCACTGTTTTTCCTCTTCTTCAGCATTATTTTCATTGACCGGACAGACAATTCTTCTTTCATTAAGTCCACAATTCCTGATCGTACCAGCTTTATCAGTAGTCACAATAAAGTAATTCACATGTTCCATAGATGCAAACAACTTTTTCAGATTGTCATATATTTCTGTATCATCAGAAGAATATATTTCTTTTCCCAAGCCAAAAAGTACATAATCAGCACTCTTTATATCATCAATTAAATCATTATAAATCATAAGTACCTCCATTTCATAACCATATGATTATAACATCTTTTGAGAGGGTTGTCATCGCTTCAGTATTTTGTGCAAGCACAACTGTGAACTTTCCATATCTTCTCTCATCGCTGCTCGCGCAAAAAAGGACGCCGCCCATGTCAGGCGGCGTCCTATAAGAGGAAGTGTAAAATGAAGAAAATTATCTGAGTAATTTATCGATTTCTGATACAAGCAGTCCGATTTCCGGCTTTGACAACTGGACATCTGCACCAAGTGATTCTCCCTTTGCTCTCATCTGTTCATTAATAAGTGATGAGAATATAACAACCGGTATATTCTTTAACTTGTCATCAGACTTAATAAGCTTTGTAAGTCTGTGGCCATCCATAAGCGGCATCTCCAGATCAGTGATAACACAGTCTATATCAAGCGGTACTTTTCCTGCCTTGGCATCTGATATAAAATCCCATGCTTCCTGACCATTATGACATAATGTAAGATTATCATAACCTGATTTAACAAGTGAATCAGATATCAGCTTAATAAGAAGAGGTGAATCCTCTGCTATGACAATATGTGCTTCACTTCTTGGTCTGCCTTCAAGCTTGAGAATATCAGAAGTCTTAAGACCTGTCTCCGGACTTATATCTGATACAATACGCTCAAAGTCAAGAATAATAATAAGCTGACCGTTAATCTTAACAATTCCTGTGGCAATTCCGTTGTCAGCAGTACTTATTGTTGTATCTGGAGTAATAATATCAGCCCATGATACTCTGTGGATTCCAACAACTGTATGTACATGAAAAGCGACATTCAATTTGTTGAAATTAGTTATAATAAACATATCCTTCGAAATATCTCCTGAAGGAGCACTTTTAATAACCTTAGCAAGGTCTACAACTGTTATCATTAAATCTCTTGGCATGAATATTCCTTCTACACTAGGATGCGCATTCGGAACCGGTGTAACCGGACTATATGGCACAATCTCTTTAATCTTGGCAACATTAATACCATAATGATTATTCCCTATTGTGAATTCAAGAACCTCTAACTCATTAGTTCCACTCTCTATCAAAATATTAGTTTCCATATTAAATTCCTCCATGTTGTTCACGAACAACTTCTATGTGAAGATTATAACAGAAACATATTAAAAAAACAATGAAATAATGAAAAACTTATCTTACAGGTCTTATAATGCTTCTGCTGCACAGATAAGTTATAAGGAAATATCCTCCATAAATAACAGCAACGAATGCGAGCGTAAGCCCTATGGACGCTGCCATTGAACTCATTCCCATAGTTGCAAGAATTATGTTAATAAACTTAATTCCAAACACAGAATGTATAAGTGCGAGAATCAGCGGAAACGCAAAGAATATTCCAATCTGCTTAAAAAGCGCCATATCAATCATTCTCTCATCAACCCCAAGCTTCCTTAACATTCCATATCGTTCCTTATTGTCTGCACTGTCTGACAATTCTCTCAACGCAAGAATTGCTGCACTGCTTATAAGGAATATAATTCCTAAATATAAGGCAATAAATGTAACTAACGCTCCAAGCCCGACACTGCTTTCAGCCAGTTCAATTCTGGAATTCCAGCTAATGAAACTCGTTTGAAATGATATATTTTTCATTAAATTGTCTAACTGTGTTTCAATAGAATATCTTTCTTCCTTAGTGTCTGCCCTATAGTCAGCACTAAGCCCCATATTGCGTACCTGCTGTGGTTTTACCGCGTTATCAGGCACAACAAGAATCCCGTCATTCATATTCTGAACACCAATCTTTACAAAACCATCCTTGCATTCATTATATCTTGGTTTATACTCTTTTCCATTGACAGATAATATAATTCCTTTCTTTAATGCCTGATTCCTAATCATAACCATGTTCTTATAATCTGCCACTATAATATATTCATCGTCATTAAGTTCATACGTACTATTACCATACAGTCTTGCAACAGAATTATAATCGCCAATAGTCATTACCGGCATAATAGTATCTGCCATAAACTTATAATCATCTGTATTAATATCCCCTAATGTATCTTTAACTGTCAATCCGGTGTTGTATATATTATATTCTGCAACATCCTTAAAATACTTCTGCGCATCAAATCCACTGTTATTAAGTGTTTCTATTATACTTAATTTGGAATCTTCCAGCATTTCCCTGTCTTTTTCACTCATATCCTGTGATGTGGCATATGCCTCGCTCATCGCATCATATGAATATTTTGCAAGCTGTACATCAACAGGACACATACTGTCCAGATCCTTTGAAAGCGAATCCTTCATTGAAAGTGCTGCAGAAAGCACGCTTATTGTAATAAAAAGCATGATACATATAACAGTTGTCGAGAATACAGTAGTGTTAATCTTGCTGCAGAACTGCCTTAACACAAAGCTGTTCACACCTTTATAATACACACTCTTAATACTTGTGAATATTCTTATCATAAAGCCTGAAACAGACCAGAATATTAAAAATGTAGCGACACAGCCAAGTGCAATAGGAACGCCTATTTTATTAATAATATTTATTGACTCAACACCCCTTGTAACCATCCAGTATGCATAAGAAAGAATACCAACACCTATGACGAATACTATTGTGCAGACAACCGGGTTCTTCATGGTAACCTTCTCAGTTTTCTTACCTGCATTGAGAAGATCAATAAGCTTACATCTGCTAATACTGAATGTGTTAAATATCATAACTAACACATACATAATTGCAAAATATATTAAAGTCTTGATACATGCCTTCATTGAGAATATGAATTTAAACTTAGTCATATCAGCATCAAACATATTAGCAACAATCACGCTCATAAACTGTGAAAGGATTGTACCAATAACAAGCCCTGCCACAAGTGAAACAATGCCGATAAGCAGTGTCTCAAAGAAAAGAATCGCTGAAATCTTTCTCTTGCTCATTCCAAGTGTAAGATATATACCAAACTCCTTATTACGTCTTTTAATAAGAAAACGGCTTGCATATATAATCAGAAATCCAAGTATGCACGATACGAATACGCTCACTCCTGAAAGCATGTCATTCATCAGCTTAATAATATCCATCATATTTTCTCTTACATCAAGCATAACGCTCTGACTGTCAATTGCATTAAACACATAAAATATTGCAACACCAAGAATAAGAGTGAAGAAATAGACGGTATAATCCTTTAAACTCTTCCTGATGTTCTTTAAAGATATATTAAAGAGCATTATTAAGGTCGCCTCCTAACAATGTCACAACATCAATGATTTTATCAAAAAATTCTTTTCTTGTAGATTCGCCTCTGCGTATCTCATTAAAGATTTTACCGTCCTTGATAAATATCACTCTGCCTGCGTAGCTTGCAGTAAATGCGTCATGTGTTACCATAAGAATTGTTGCCGAAAGCTCAGTATTAAGAAAATTAAAGCTCTCAAGCAGCATCCTTGATGACTTTGAATCAAGCGCCCCTGTCGGCTCATCAGCAAGAATAAGCTTTGGGTTCGTAATAATGGCTCTTGCACTTGCTACCCTCTGCTTCTGTCCGCCTGACATCTGATAAGGATATTTGTTTAATACATCTTCAATGCCAAGCTCTCTTACAGTCTGTCTTACTCTTAATTCAATCTCCCTTGCCGGAACATTCTGTATAGAAAGCGCCAGTGCAATATTTTCAAATGCTGTTAAAGTATCAAGAAGATTAAAGTCCTGAAAGATAAAGCCTAACTCCTCTCTTCTGAACTTGTTAAGCTTATTTCCCTTTAACTGGGTAATTTCATTGCCTCCGACATATATCTTACCTGTAGTCACCTTATCAAGTGTTGATATACAGTTAAGAAGAGTCGTCTTTCCTGAACCGCTCGCTCCCATTATAGAAACGAACTCTCCCTTTCCAACCTCAAACGAAATATTGTCAATCGCTTTGGTAAGGCTTGATTTGTTTCCATAATACTTTTCAATGTTATCAATCTTAAGTATTGTTTCCATAATAATAATTTCCTTTCATTTAGATTAATTATGTTTTACCACTTAACTAATCCGGTGTCGTTTGTTCAATATTACGGAACATTACAATTTTGTAACATTACTCCGGTACTATGTAATGATACTATTAACAGGTTTTATTGATAATTCTGCCATCTGATATCTCTATTATCTCATCAGATAACTGGTCAAGTTCTTCCTTGTCATGACATGCAATAATTATTACCGCTCCTCTTTTCTTCTGTTCTTCTAATATATCATGAACCTTCTCAACACTGACATCATCAAGTGCATTAATCGGCTCGTCAAGAATAATAATATCAGGATTTTCCATAACTGCTGCCGCAATTCCTAATTTCTGCTTCATTCCCAGGGAATACTTTCTGTAAGTCCTCTTGTCATCCGGATCAAGTCCGATATCTTCAAGCGCCTTTCTTATCTGTTCATCACCAATCCTGTTCTGAATAGATGCCAGCACCTTAAGATTCTTAAATCCTGTATAATTACCTATAAATGAAGGATTCTCAATTAACACGCCTATACTTTCCGGAAAAGATATATCTTTTCCAAGTATCTTTCCATCAATATCAATTATTCCTGAATCCGGAGTAATAAGCCCGCATATTGCACGCATAAGCATAGTCTTTCCCGAACCATTCTTTCCTCTTAATCCATATACCTTTCCACCTGTGAATTCCAGATTGATATCCCTTAATATTGGTGCTTTCTTTATTGTCTTATTAACATCTGTTATTTTAATATACATTTTTTAATCCTCCCTCACAAGAATATCTTTTTTATTAAATCCAATCATTCCGGCCACATACACAACAATATACACGACAAGGCATACTGCGACCGACTGCCATACTTGTATTCTCTGTGCATTATACACACTGCTTCTTACCACCATAGAATTATTTCCTATCATAAGCGGATTGTTCATAAATACTGACATAACATTCCATGCCATAACTGCGAGCATGCCAATCATCGGATTCGTAAACATGGAGATTGTCATCTGAACCAGTGCTGTTACCAAAGAAACAACAACCGGCATTACAAGCATATACACTATAATCCACACATTTGCCGTATTATCCGGGACAGACTTATTACTAATCTTTTCAAAAAGCTCATAATTAACCTTCATACTCAGGTTTCCATTACATAATCCATATACAAATGCTGTTGCATACTGAACTACATATACAGAAAGCACAGTCAGGCAGTTCCACAGACATTTACTGTTCCACCATAATCTTCTGCTTCTGCATTTCATAAGAAAATCAATCCCTACGCCTTCACAGTCATCATTGCAATAACTGTATATCATGAATGGCACAAGAAACTGAATCAGCATCCATACAAAAGGAAATACAATCTTTCCCTCCTTAATAATAAGAACAGGATCATAGCCTCCCTGAATAAAGAATATCGTATCCATCATTCCAAATTCATGATTTCCTAATATTATCAGCACTCCGGCAAGCATAAGAACAGCAATTAAATATCTGAATCTGTCAGCATAGAAACCTCTTGCAATATCATGCCATATAATGCCTCTTATACTTTTGTTACTCATCTTCTTTTTTGTATTCATAATACTCACGCTTTCTTTGAAGAATAAGACCTGCAATAATCAGAACAGCCATAATTAAAGCAGCTATGCCAAGTTTTCTGGCGCACTCATTAGAACTATACCATGCAGCCCCGAATATAATCAGCTTATGGTAGGTAAGCGGTATAAATATATCTACTCCTGCAAATATAATAACAGCCACACCTGATATAACATCTGACGAAAATATTATTTCAAATATAATTCCTATAAAACATGTTATTGCAATCATCAAAGCCATTAATATCCAGTAAACAAACATTACCTGCATACCTGTTACCTGACCTGCCGGCAATACATCCATATTCATTAATTTATAACTTGAATAACTGTTCCAGTTAAAAAACACATCAAACTTAGTTGCTGCATATGCAATTGCAGCCAATTCATATATTAACGACAGCACTGCCGAATACACTATCGTACAGATACTCTGCCACAGATATATTCCTGCTCTCGAACTGTATTTCAGAATTATCATTGGATCTCTGTCACATTTCATCATTCTCTGATTACATACAGATGCTATAATCATCATCAGTGGAAACACATAATTCTGTGACATACAGGTCAATACATCTAATACACACGGTGTTCCCGACGCATTTCTTTGTAAAGACCTTAAGAAAATTGTAAGCAGAACTTCCTGTGAAATAACTGCTCCTGCAAGCCAGAACAGCATTTCTGTATTAACATATCTTCTTCTCAATTCATTCCACATATTATTTACCCATTCTCACATACTTACCCGGAGTTACTGAGAAATACAACTGCCATTCTTCTTTATTCAGCTTATCAGCATTTATGCTGTGAGGAAATGATATGCTGTGGATAAGGAAAGGTATATCTACAGTAATGCTTGTCCCCTGCTCAAACTTAGAAAAATTAACCTCTTTGTTAATATCTCTTATATAATCATTAGATATTCCCTGCGAGAAAGCTCCCGATGCCAGTCTGATATCTGCATAAGGAAATCCTTTCATCTCTCCCGTTATATCTAAAGTACATTCAGCAACCATCACATATAAATCATCCTGCTCATCACTTATGTCTTTTCTTTTATCAATTCCATACTCATTCAAAAAATCTTCAATTGACATAACCTTATAACTGCTGACAGATGCCGAATATCCATTCAATTCAACCGGTTCATTAAGCTCATATTCAGTTACACTTCCCTGTGGATACATCTTATTGACTTTAACTATATAGAACGCTGCCACTCCCGCCAATATACATACTAACGCTATTATTAATATTTTCTTCTTCATATCAGATTGCATCCTTTCTTCTGCTTCGTACAAAATACGATATTGTTATCAGCACTATTAACATCACCATATCAATTATCATAAATTTCAGTTCAGAATAACGCAGTTTGGATGCTGTCAGATATTCCATAGGGCCATCTCTTCCAATAGATGAACAAACAATATAATAAAAGAAATATATCATGAATGGTGTAAGTGCGACCATAAATCTGTTATTTACAAGGTCAGCAAATATGTATGCAATACAGTTAATTAGTCCAAATCCCACAAATGCAAATAAAAATACTATAACAGCCATTGCAAACGGTGCTTTAAAAAATAAATCTCCAAAAACTGACAGTTTCGAGAAATTAAACTGTGAGCTGACCGATTCTGGCTTAAAAGCTGGCAAAATCATAGCTGTCACAACAAATGATATAACAAGCGGAAAGCTTGCCACAAAACCGCCTACTATAAACTGGGCAAAAAGCTTCGCTTTGTAATACTTCTTTTTATCAATTCTTGTAAATATATTATTAACATAGTGCTTTTTCACATCCATCAATATGCTTATAGAATATGGCAATGCTGTCAACAACGGCATGATAAAGTAATAAAGAAATACATAAGACCCCGGTCTTACTCCCATCCACTTCATATATAGTCCCGGAAGCTGTATACCGCTGTATTTCCCCATCTCAAGCAGTTTATCTAATGTTTTTCTTGCAGGAATAATCTCGTTCCATATATTAAATCCAACAATAACTAATCCTATTACTACAGATATTATAAGCATCTTATTCTTAAATGCTCTTTCCATTTCTATTTTAATTAATTTATTCATTTTCTCCTCCCGGTTCATGTATGATTGCTAATGGTCCTATATATGGTGATGTCCTATCATGAAAACTCAAAGCAATTGTGTCATTTTCAACCTCTTCGTCTGTAAATATACAATATAATATTAATTTTTTTGTTTCACCTTTTTCAAAACTGAAATATGTTTTTCCCATTTGATTGGCTTCTGCATCAGAGCCAACCGTTCCTGCATTTTTAATAGGCGGATGTGTTCCATCATCTTTTAAACTTTCTATATACCAAACAGTCTGAAAAATATTATCATATACACCAGATGTTTCGTTATCATCCACATCCTTAGTTATTTCTAATTCTACTGCTGCATAGTAATAATCTGATATAAAGTTATTATTACTATCCATGCTATCCCTCTTATTTTCTAATCCATAATCAATCCTATTTATATCAAAGTCACACTGTCTCGATACTTTACAATCATTAACTCTTACATGAAATATGTTATAAGTACTTCTATCATTTTCATCATATTTACCGGCTGTCAAAATATGCAGTCTTACTTCGAACTCATCTCCATATTCAGCAACCTCGATTCCATCATAAGGCTTACTTTCTGTAGAATTATTTCTCACATTTACCGTTGCCATTTCTGTCTCTGTCTGACTTGTTGCAAGTGTTGGCATTTCTTTTGTCAGCTTATCTAGTGTACCATTCTTAACCCCTATTAGAATTGACAATAACAATACCGCAATAACAACTATACTTATTACTGCACTTTTTATTTTCTTCTTCATATCTTCTCCCTATTAGAATGCTCCTTAAAATTTAATCAGATGCATGAATACTTAACTTATTTTATTTGCCTCTGGTTCATGTACGATTGCTAATGTTCCTTTATCCGGTGACCCATCAATATGAAAATCTATCGCTAATGTTTCACTTTCAAATTCTTCGTCAGTTATTAAAAAATACAATGTTATTGTTTTAGTTTCTCCTTTTTTAAAATATACATTTCCATGCTTATCAAGTACATCTGAACCAACAGCTCCACTATTACTAATACGCTGTAATATTCCATCACTATCTATTTTCCCTATAAACCATACTGTCTTAAACGAACTAATTTCTCCATCTGGAGGTACATCATGATCATTAATATCTTTGTTAACATTTAATTTCACAGTTACATAATAATAGTCTGATATGAAATTATTATTATCATCCATGCTGTCTTTTTTATTTGTCAATCCATAATCAATCCTATTTATATCAAAATCACATTCTCTTGATATATCTACTGACTTTACGGTTACATTGAAAACATTATATGTATCTCTATTATTTTCATCATATCCATATCTTATATCCCAATCTATTAATTCAAACTCCTGTCCTATATTTACTATATCTCTTTTTCTAGAATTTCTTACCCTAGAAGAGTTACTGCTTTCATTTTTTTCAGACTCATTTTCTGCTGACTTCTTTGTCTCTGTCTGACTTGTTGCAAGTGTCGGCATTTCTTTTGTCAACTTATCTAGTGTTCCATTCTTAATCCCAGTTAGAATTGCCAATAACAATACTGCTATAACTGCTATACTTATTACCGCACTCTTTATTTTCTTCTTCATATCTGCTCCTTATACTAAAAAGACTGTACATTGAACTTCATCAACGTACAGTCTTAATGTAATTCCCTATTCACTTCTTTTCAATGGCATATGCACAAGCGGTCGTTTTTCTGCACGAGCGGTAACTATTTTGTAAAAAGATTAATATATTTAATTTGCTTCTGGTTCGTGTACGATTGCTAATGGACCTATAAATGGTGAACTTTTAAGGTTAAAACTTATAACTAGTTTATCATTTTCGACTTCTTCATCCGACAATATATAATATAATGTTAATGTTCTTGTTTCTCCTTTTTCAAAGCTAAAATTTGTTTTTCCAATTTGATTAGTTTCCGCATCAGAGCCAACACATGCACTAGTTTTAAATGACTGTGTTGTTCCATCGCTATTCAATTTTAATATAGGCCAAGTCGTCTGAAAAACATTCATATAATCCATCACATCATTATCATCAATATCCTTTGTTATCTCCAATTCTACTGTTGCATAATAAAAATCTGATATAAAATTATTGTTTTCATCCAAACTCTCTTTCTTATTCTGCAATCCAAAATCCAACCTATTAATATCAAAATCGCACTGTCTCGATATCTTGCAGTCATTAATTCTTACATGAAATATATTATATGTAGTTCTATCATTTTCATCATACTTACGATTTATGTCTATTTCTCTCTTTATTTCAAACTCTTCTCCATATTCAGCAATCTCTATTTCTTGATATGTTTTACTCTCTGTTGAATCCCTATTAACATTTACTGCCGATTTTTTTGTTTCTGTCTGACTTGTTGCAAGTGTCGGCATTTCTTTTGTCAACTTATCTATTGCTCCATTCTTAACCCCTGTTAGAATTGCCAATAATAATACTGCTATAACTACTATACTTATTACTGCACTTTTTATTTTCTTCTTCATATCTGCTCCTTATACTAAAAAGACTGTACATTGAACTTCATCAACGTACAGTCTTAATGTAATTCCCTATTCACTTCTTTTCAATGGCATATGCACAAGCGGTCGTTTTTCTGCACAAGTGGTAATTAATCTTTATCTTTTTTTACATATTTGGTTGAAAGGAATATATGACATGTTACTTTTCCATCCTTTTCCTCATACCTGATTTCCCCATTATATTTGGCAACAATATCCCTTATGCTCTTCGTACCAATTCCATGATTATTCTTATCAAGCTTAGTAGTCAGGAACGGATTCTTTCTGTTAAGAAATGTTTCTTTAACAGGATTCTCCACATCCATGAATATTCCACCCCTGCTTGTTATCTCAACATTGACATACGGATCACTGCATTTTGCTGCTGCCTCAATGGCATTATCAATTATATTTCCGGCAAGAATACACATATCTATATCATCAATCAGTCCAACCTGACCAAGTACCATACATGTAAATGCTATATTCTGCTTTTCACATTTATCATTCTTATCATTAAGAATATAGTTGAGCGTTCTATTATCACAGTATTTTCTATAAGCATATGAATTGATTTTCTCACTCATAATATTCTTTAAGAAATCTTCTGCCTTATCATAATTGTTGTCATCCATATAACCAATTGCAGAAGTCAGGCACTGCTTAAGGTCGTGTCTTAACTTTCTGCTTTCTTCATACATTTTCTGGACACGTTCAACCTCAAACTGTTCGTTAGCATATTCCGTTCTTTTATTAATCTCCTCAGTCCTGTTAAAAAAGTCCTGCATCCAATGTCCGATTATTTCAAATGTTAAAACTGTCACAATTAATATTCCAGCGGTCTCTACCCCATAATTATATGTGTCATATATGCCTGTTCTAAAGAATAATCCCGCCAGCACTGAACTTACACATATCTGTATGAACATCATTTCCAGATTATCCAATTCCCTGTATTTTATAATTATTGCAGACAGATAGACTACAAACATATATAATTCCACAATCAGATATACGATACATATTGCTATTATATCAACCTGATTAGCAGATAATATGGCTATTCCGATACAATTTATCAGTGATATTTCCAGTATTACCTTAATTGTTATCTGTTCTATATACTGCACAATCAGAATGGCAATGATAATCATTAGTTCCATTATCACCCATTGATTAATTCCATAATATGTCATTATATAGACTGCTGCCCCTGCACCCACTAACAGAACCATCTTAATCACATGTATTATATTATCTCCCGTCAGCTTCCTTATCTTGTCCATAATAAATATTACACCTGTATTCATTACACACAGGAATACACATGTAAGCACTATATTAATTATATCCATCATACCTGTTTCCTACCTGTTATTATCAAACATGAATTTTCTGTATTCTTCTATGACATCTTTCTTCCTGCGCCTGCTTATAGGAACACGCTCGTTATTATACATCACAAATACATCGTTATCTTCATCAATGCTCTTAATATATTTCATATTAATAAGCACGCCCTTGCTTGACTGCACAAATCCATATTTTTCAAGTTCTGCAACATGCCTGGTATATGAATCTGCCAATAATATTTCTCCTTTAAGACTTTTGACGCATATCTTCCTTTTCTGCGTTGCAATTGAAACAACCCTGTCAACATAGAATTTCTCTCCACCCAGTTCTATTACCTGCCTCATCTTTATCAGTTTATCAACTATCTTTACCATCATTCTTGTAAATTCACGGTCAAATCTGTCTTTAACTATATACCCAAGCGGTCTGAATCTGAATGCTTCATAAACCAGATTCTCATGAGATGTAACAAATATTATAATTGCGTCATTATTCATTAATACTATCTGTTCCGCAATATCAAATCCATTCTCATCGCCCAGTTCAAGGTCAAGAAATACCATATCATAAGCATTGTCTGAATAATTACTAATAATTGTCTGACCGTCATTGTAGATATCTACCTGACAATCTTCTCCCTGAAAATACTGCTTAAATACATCTTTTATAGTCGTCCGTTCCTTCTCACAGAACTCTCTGTTGTCATCACATACTGCCACTTTCATTGCTGTCTGTTATCTCCTTATAGAAATCATTCTTATAAAATGTAATCTTCACCCGTGTATATTCGCCCTTTACCGACTCAATGGTTATGGCATGTCCTAACTTGTCACACAGCTTCTTTACAATATAAAGTCCCATTCCTGTCGCCTTGGAGAACTCTCTTCCATTCTCCCCTGTAAATGATTTGTCAAAAACTCTCGGCAAATCTGACGCATTTATGCCAATTCCATTATCCAGTATTTCAAGGACAACACATTTTTTATCCTCTGCTGCCGACATCTTTATATACGACTCTGCCTTTGTTTTATCCTTGTACTTTATGCTGTTATTCACTATCTGGTTAAGCATGAATTCCATCCACTTTGCATCTGTAAGAACAATCCTGTCTGCATTGCTCACTTCAAATGTGATATCATTTTCAAGCAGATCATCCTTATTCTTTAATGCTACATTACTTATAATCTTAGACAGTCTGGCATCGTTAATTATATAGTCTTTTTCTGCATTTTCGCTTCTCACATAATAAAGAATCTGCTCAATATAGTTATTGATTCTGCGAATCTGCGTATTCATCCTGTCCGCAAATTCTTTATCACATTTATCCATGTTATTATGAAGCATGAGTGTAAGTGAGGCTATCGGAAGCTTTATCTCATGAATCCACATTTCAACATACTCTTTGAACTGCTCCATTCCCTGCCTGTATCGTTTAACATTCTCCGTCATTGACCTGTCTATGTCACTCACAGAATCATAGAAAATCTGCCCTTCATAGAAAGCCGGCCTGACAAGTGTCTCTGTAATAAGATATTTTTCTTCAAGTGCAGCTATGTTAGCCTCCAGTTCGTCATAGAACTTCTTTCTGTGGTAATAATCTGCCAGCACAACTGCAATATAGCATATTATCATTATAAATATTTCTGCAATTATTAACTGGACAGACACCTTGAATGCCGCCATCATAAGTACGCTTATGATAAGCATTGCCACAAATATGCACACTGAATACAGTCTGTCTTTAATATATTTTCCTAACCTCATACAAGAATATATCCCTGTCCCTTTCTTGTCTCAATAACATCTTCAAGTCCAATATCTTTAAATCTACCTCTTAACCTGCTTATATTCACAGTAAGCGCATTGTCATTAAGGTACTCCTCATTGTTCCACAGCTCAGTCATAAGCTCATCTCTTGAAACTATATGCTCCCTGTGTGATAACAGATACATGAATATTGTCATCTCATTTTTAGTAAGAGTTATCTCATCATCCTTATACTTAATAACACCCTTGTGCGGAAGTATTTCCATTCCACGGTAAGCTGTTGTATTATCTGACTTCGCGCCAATCCTCTTAAATACTGCATTAATTCTTAAGAGCAGTATTGTAGGATTATATGGCTTGGTTATATAATCGTCTGCCCCATAACTCATGGAAAGCACCTCGTCAGCCTCGGAATCCCTGCTTGTAACCATAATTACCGGCACATCTGATTTACTCCTTAACTGCTGTAAAAGCATTTCCCCATTCATATACGGAATATTGATATCAAGCAGAACAAGATCCGGCTCTGCAGCAATAATACTGTCACATGCATTTTTAAAATCAGTCAGTACAACCGCTTCATACCCTGAATTTTCCAGCAGTTCCTTAAGCTCCCTGCTTATATCTTTATCATCTTCAACAATCAGAATTCTGTTCATTATAAGTTCCTCACTGCATTTTGATATAAATGTATTGTAAACTGTTTCACTAAAAAAAGACAGAGAAAACTCAAAAAGGTTTCTCTGTCTTGATTTACACTGTTCCTAAACGCCCACCGTATTAGAAGCTGTGGCCGCCGCCGCTTCCTCCACCGCCGCCGGCTGAGCCGCCTCCGCCTCCTCCGCCTGACGAACCGCCAGAACTTGATTCTCGTGGAGAATATGTTTTTGTCTGATGTGTAAATATAACATTACAATTATTGAATGCCCTGTACTCAAACAATCCATTCATAAGGCTCTTGGTTGATGCCTTCTTCTTTGAGGAGTACACACGCACAATTATATAATTAATAACAACTGCAATAACAATCGCAAGCAATGCGTTACTTATATATTTCATTGGCTGTGCAATCTTTCTTCCCTGAAGCAGCGTATATTCCTGCTCATATACCTTCATCGCACATATATAATAGTCTGCATCAGATGCATAAGTATACACATTGTCGGTAATTGTCTCTGCATATGCCTTATTAATTGTCCTGTTAATAGCACCATTACTATGTATCCATATATTTCTGTTATCCATATCAATAACGAATATCGTTCCGCTCTCAGAGCCATATTTTTCTCTGTACAGAGACTTAATATAACTCTCTGTCGAAGTGCTGTTATAATATATAGAGTTAAACATAACATTACCATAAGTGGTAATTAATTTCATCTTATCCAGGAGCATGCTCTTCTCAGCAACTGATAAAAGTAATGCATCATCAACAATCACTGCTTCATAGCCTGTATCCGGATTAACATAACAGAAATCCTGATTAGCATAATCTTCAACCTCATAGCCTGTATCAGCATATACTCTGCCTCCTGCCATTATGATACTTAGAACTGCTACAAGAAAGGTCAGTAAAAATGTTATTTTCCTACGCATTATCATTACCTCCCTTATAATTATCAAACTGTGGCAGTCTTCTTGTTGCAAGCACATTGTAGTACTTAATAAGCTCAACAAGTGTAAACATCAACGAAGCAAGCACAAATATAACTGCACCATAATAAAAAAGGTCAGATACCGGATTAATAAGCAGAATCAGTGTTGAAACAGCCAATGCTACAAGTGCGCCTACACTTCCCGGCACATTTTTTCCTCCTGATACTTCTTTATATGTCCTGCAATTACTAAGCGTAATAATAACGCCTATAGCAAAGCATGCCGCACTGACGAAAAAAGAAGAACCCACTGAAAATACTGCACTGAATAAAGAAAAAGCAAACATAAAATTAGGAATTCCAACCATGCATATTGCAAATATAACAACAACCTTCAACAATGGTGCCATTTTATTTTTTTCTTTCTTACTTACTCTGTTAATCCTTGCATTATTTCTGCCATCAGCCATCTGTTTTGCCAGATTATCATTATCTGTTCCGGCTTTATATCTGCGGCTGGAAAGCTTTGATTCTTCCCATGAGCCTCTGTCATCAAGCTTCTGGTCCCGTCTCTTTATTTTCCCCAGTTCAAACACATACAATATAATTGTAACCAGTGCTATTACAGCTGCAACATTAAGTGTTACCTTCGGTCTTAATGTGAAGAACATATTAAGTAATATAAATATCGGAACAGCCAGAAGTGCCGACCCAGCAAAATATCTGCCAATAGAAACCGGTAAATCTGCCGATACTTTTCCAGTCTGACCATTGACCGTTGCATATGCAACTCTGTCCCTGTTCCTATACGACAGAAACCACACTGGATACAATGTCCTGTCAACAGACTCAATCACCGCATTACATTTGGATTTAATAGTACTTTCTGTTTCACGAAGTGATACCCCTCCAAGCGGGATATTATTGGCTACATAATCATATGTCTCCTCACCAGCCATATCAATTGCATCATTCATATAAACATCACACCCAACATCTGCCGTATCAGCATAAAACCCACTAAGAAATGCCGGCGTAAATCCCGCCATATTCTTAACATCATACGGTGCAATCGCCTCACTTATATTATCATCAAATGAAGATGACGCATCAAACGATATTCCCTTATACTGACAGTCCATATCACCGTTAATATCAAAATGGTCCGTATAAATGTAATCTCCCCGTCTTTTGCTTTTCTCTCCGCTTAATACAACAGGACCTTTCTGCGATACATGATAAGCCCAGTATGGCATATAGATTCCCCTGAAACCATCAATATATTTTTCATCTTTTAATTCCTTAGGTGCAAACCATGCACGCTTCATCATCTTCTTATATTGATTCTTACAATCCTGCTTGGTTTTGCTAAACGGAATAATATATCCCGGACGGAGTTCTTTGGAAATTCTGCTTTCCAGAACTGTAGCTGCTCCACAGAAGCTGCAGAAATCAGCAATCGTGTTATCTGTACTCATAATTTCACCGCCACACTGCGGACACTTGAATACCGTAACATCATACTCTTTACTTTCTTCAGCCGAATTTCCTTCTCCAAGATTATATGGATTATAATGTGTATTACAATGCTCACATAACATCGACTGTGACGATATATCGAAAATTAACCATCCGCCACAATTAGGACACTGATACATACATTCTCTCCCCTCATATGTATTAACTTAGTTCAAAGCTATGCTAATTGTAGCATCCATTATTACTCTTTTCAAACCCACATTTAGTATGAAAACGCACAAAAAAGCAGGTCATTCGACCTGCCTGAATACATTATATTTCATATTAGATTGCTCTTTCAAAACTGCACATTAAAATTCTTTCATCCGATTACTCTTAAGAATAACTCTCTTTGTTCTATCCAAACCGTCTTAACCTTTTCTCTTGGTTAAGCCCTCGACCTATTAGTACAGATCAGCTCCATATGTCACCACACTTCCA
>ERZ791623.93-NODE-93-length-62454-cov-26.824532_pt1 | contig 62454 bp, 45 predicted proteins | sample MGYA00510268_ERZ791623 | MGnify/ENA primary metagenome ERZ791623 (study PRJEB30046, sample SAMN00715216) | human gut metagenome | study: EMG produced TPA metagenomics assembly of the A metagenome-wide association study of gut microbiota in type 2...
TTGTCTATTAACTTTGCATCATCACTTCTAAGGCAAACTTGCCTCAGACACACTCTGTGAAACACTATCTGCTATTTTTACATTAGAATTATATAACCCTAAAACGATTAATTATGAATACATTATCAGAACAACTAACCCGGCTTTACGAATGCAAGTGGAATGGTTTGATGGAACAACTTGAAGCCAACGGTCTATGAGACAAATTGCAATGTCCGTTCTTGGTTTCTCTATATCTCTCAGGACAAGAAAGGGAAGAAAGAGAGAAAGCACAAGCAACCGATGCTGATTGGTATGCAAAAAAAGCCGATGCTAAGCATGAAGAATGGTATACCAAAGCAGACATAAAAATTATGTTTTTCGGGAGAGAAGCAAATTGGTGGGTGAGATATAATGAAGAAGATGAAGACCCTGCTGATGTAGGCAAGGTTATGGCAGTATATGAGGATTATCTTGATGATAATTATAATGTTACTGATGCACATTTTTATAAAGAAGGAATAGACCATAGAAATAGATTTCTTCTTTTGGGCGTTAATGGAATAATGTCAGGCATTAGGGATTTATTAAAAGATTTCCCCGGGAAACGGGTTTCATTAATATGGAATGAAATTTCCAAGCTATCTAAACGAAAAGGAGAAGGAGGAGAAGCTGTCAATGCTTTTGAACATGATATTGAGAAAAGATGTTTTCATGTCATTCCAGAAGAAATTAAAATATTGAAGCCCGATATCATTGTATTCCTTACCGGACCTAAAGAGACAAAGTATTGCGACTATATCAGAGAAAATTTCAATATTATAGGTGAGCCAATTGCTGTCTCTGGCCTATCCACCAATGATGTGGAGAAGTTACAAATTGAGGGTGTCAAGCTGGCATATCTGACTCATCATCCGGGATATATGCCCAAAGGGGAAAAAGCCAATGACTTTCATTGGAAACTTTACGATGCCATTCTTAAGGATATCAAAGAAAACATCGACCAACTATTAAAGAAAGAATAACTTGTGAATCGCTTTGGCACAACCAAACCTCATCTTTGCATTCGAATGAATGGAAAGGTGAGGTTTCGTCTTTCCTATATACAACTAAAAGCCTGAAGAATATGGAAAAGAAAAGCAAGGTGGTAAGCAAACGCTTGCAAAAGCATTTAAAGGAATTGATACGTAATGGGCAACTTGAAGAAGCAGCAATACAGCTTGAATCTATTGCGCAAGAAGGTAATCATAATGCACAATACCAATTAGGGAAACTGCTTTTTGATATCATGAGAGACAAAAAAGACTATACAGGCATAGAGAAAGTAGTCTATTGGTATGAAGAGGCTGCTAAACAAGGGTGTGCCAAAGCAATGGAAGCTCTTGGAGAGCTGTACTTTCCCGGAACTTGGGATGCTTGCATGAGGAGTGCGAAACAATCTCCTACATTTACGCTGCAAACAGACTTAAGCAAGTCGTTATCTTATTTTGTGCAAGCTTCTGAAAAAGGAGAGCGATTATGGGCTTATTCCTGCTCATTATCTAATCTGTTCCACTCCGTGACTGCTACAGTCGATATGAAAAATGAGGTTATGCAGACTGTGTTGGTTCTTGCCCGAAAAGGAAATTGTGATGCGGCATATCATTTGCTTAATGAATGGTTGTGGCATTTCAGACGTCCTGATAGAATACTGGATATTCTTCATCTGACACAGAAGGATTTGCTTCATGCGGATTGGTTTCTCGCATTATTGAATTATGAAGTCGAATGTCAGAAAAGGGGAGAACATAAAGATGATGCGATAAGATTATTGGATGATTTCGCAAAGAAAGGCGACCGGGAAGCCTTGGATATATTGACGAATATAGGGTTGCATGTCGGTGGCTTAGTAGCTTGTTGGGCTGGGAATATCCATTATGAATGTCAAGAATATGAGAAAGCTTTGGAATGCTACGTAGCAGGGGAAGATTTTTGTAAACTCGGTGAGATGTATGAGCGAGGCGAAGGTACTGCACCTGATGCAGAAAAAGCATTCCATTATTACGTAGAAGCGGAAGATTATTACAATATGGGAAGAATGTATGAACAGGGTATCGGTGTGGGAAAGGATTTGCAAAAGGCTTTTGAGTGCTATTATAAAATCGTTGATAGAGAAATCTATGAATCTGACTCAGAGGAGTGGAAAGAAGAAATCCTGTCTACTCGCCGTGCATTTCGTCGCTTAAAGAAGATGCTGTTCGCACAAAAAGATGAGATAAAATTGACTGTTGTCACGAAAGAAACAGAATCCATTTGCGGTTTCTCGCTCACCGGTTATGGAGATTGTCGGTTCACGATAGATTGGGGTGACGGACAAACGGATGAAATAAACAATGAGAAAGAAGAAGTAATTCATACGGAACATACGTATTCAAGAGAAGGGGAATGGAATATTTGCCTAAGAAGCGATGAAACACATACCATTACTTCTTTTCATTACACTTGCGAGGCGTGTACGTTGAAAGCATTGAATGTAACACTATGTCCGATACTGACGGACTTGTATTGTGTCAATCAAGCATTGAAGCGCTTGGATGTCTCTCGGAATCCGAGATTGGAACGGTTGGTTTGTCGTAGGAATAAACTACAAACGCTGAACATTCGAAAGAACAACCATCTTACCCAACTTGATTGTTCTGACAATCCATTGAATTATTTGAATTGGCATCCCCGATACTCGGTATTACTCCACGTTTGTATCCAAAAAACCATATTGCTTCCAGACCAATATGGTTTCCTGAATGATTTATTAAAGAGAAATGATGGTCGTGAAGTGAATGCTATCTCAAAAGACTCTTCTGAAAAACTTCGCCTGAATTTGGCTTACTATATGCGATGCTGCAATTGGAAAGACATCAAGGAAGAAGTGAAAAACGGTGTAACCAGTGGGAAAATACATACATGGGAAAAATACCGTCAGGCTTTTGCTAAAATTTGTTCTATGCAAGTGGGCAAAACCAATACTGACGGCAAATGGAAAATTGTCAGCGATGGTTGGATTCATGGCGAATATAATTTAGGAAACGCTGATTACTCTCCGCAAGACATAGAAGATGTTCACATGTCATGGAATGAATGGTTGGCAACGCCTGTAGAGGTGGCAGAGAAGGAAGGATGGATGATGCTGCCGCTTACAAAACATTCCGAAATAGCCGGTCAGTGTTTTTTAGGTATGACTTATGAAAACAAATGGTGTGATATAAACTTGTTAAGGAGCCGGAACTTCAACTTGTGATTGAACTTTATTATAAAACCGATGATATTAGATTATAAAGGAAAGCGTCTGTTTGCATTTTCTGATACACATGGACGGCATAGAGATCTAAGCATTCCTCAAAGTGCAGACATCTTGGTTTGTGTCGGAGATGTCGTGTCTGACTTTCAGGAGAACGGACTGGAAGATTTTCTAGATTGGTTTTCTTCCTGTCCGGCAAAGTTACGTCTATTTATTCCGGGCAACCATGAAGTCATTTTTGATATATGTCCGGAAGAGACCCGTTACCTGATTCCTGCAAACATAACCCTGCTTGAAGATTGCGGCATAGAATATGAAGGGATTACTTTTTATTCTATTTCCAGTAGAAAAATTCAGCAAATGGAATGGATAGGGGAAGAATGCGGATTATCTGTCGATACGGATTTCCTGATAACCCACATCCCCCCGGAAGGAGTGTTGGATGAGGGTACAGGGAGCAAAATATTGGCACATACAATTTTCAAACAACATCCGAAGTTTCATCTTTTTGGCCATGTGCATTCCCAAGGAGGGCAATGCGAAAGAAAGAGGGGAACAACATTTGTCAATGTCTCTGTATTTCAAACATTATATAAAAAAGGACGTTTCAGTCTGAACGATAGCGTTTCCCATTTTGGTCAATAATATGCTGGCATATCAAATGGGCTTCCACCCAGAAATCATTTAACCGCAGACACAGTCCAAAATTTTGTGTAAATGTAAACAGGATTCAGTTGTAAGTCACTTCTTATATCTGGATTCTGTTTTCAAAAATGAGTATAAACTGATTCATAATCAATCCCCAGTTATGAATAGGCTGTGTCCATTTCTTCTCAATCTCCATAATTGAAAGAAAGACAGTCTTTTTTACGGCCTCATCCGAAGGGAAAGAAAGCTTTGATTTTGTGTACTTTCTGATTTTCCCATTCAGGTTCTCAATAAGATTTGTGGTATATATTATTTTTCTTATTTCCAGTGGGAATTGGAAGAAAACAGTCAGGTCATCCCAGTTGTTTCTCCAGGAGCGTATGGCGTAAGGATACTTTGCTCCCCATTTCCTTTCCAGATTGTCAAGTTCTGTGGCTGCAACCTCTTTATTGGGTGCATTATAGATATTCTTCATATCCGCCGTAAACTCTTTCTTATCCTTATAAACGACATATTTACAGGAGTTTCTGATCTGGTGTACCACACAGATTTGGGTGGATGACAGAGGGAATATGGTACGGATGGTATCCGTAAATCCATTCAGGTTGTCTGTACAGGTAATCAGTATATCCTGTACTCCGCGGGCCTTTAAATCGGTCAGGACGCCCATCCAGAAAGAAGAACTTTCCGATTTGCCGACCCACATGCCAAGAACTTCCTTCAGACCGTTCTGTTTCAGACCGACACAAAGATAAACGGTCTTGTTTATAATCTTGCCGTTATCCCGTACCTTGAAGACGATACCGTCCATCCAGACTATCAGATAAACAGGATCCAAAGGGCGGTTCTGCCACTCCTGAGCGGCCTGATTGACCTTGTTTGTAATGATGGAAATGGCTGATGTAGAGAGTTCAATTTCATAAATCTCACGCATCTCTTCCTCTATGTCAGAAACGCTCATTCCTTTGGCATACAGGGAGATGACAAGTTTTTCTATAGAAAGTCCACGGCTTTCATGTTTGGGCACAGCTATCGGCTCAAATTGGCCATTACGGTCACGCGGAATGGAGATGACTGCTTTCCCATGTTCAGTCTGGATCCGCTTCGGATAGCTGCCGTTGCGTGAATTGCCACTGTTATTACCGGCCACGGAATTCTTTTCATACCCCAAACGGGCATCCATTTCACCTTCAAGCATCTTTTCCAATACCTGGGCATGCAACTGCTTCAGGAACTTGCTTACATCGGATTCTGTCTTGAACCGGCTAAGGAATTCCTTGCTTAACATCTCATCGGGCAATACTTGATTCTTTTCTCGCATAATCTTATTCTTTGGGTGTAAATATATAAAATAAAAAATACAGAACTCTATTTTGAATCCTGTATTTTACATTTACAAAAAATATTTCATAGTGCCTTTGTTATAAAGAGGGTATTTTGACACACCCTCTTTGGTTTATGTCCTTGATGCATCAGGGTAGAGAATTTGCTAACAATTTTTTATAGGCCTTCTCTTATAAAATCAAATGATTCAAATATGTCTTCCTTTGATGCTGTGAAATTAATTTTTACTTTTCCAATATTTTCTAACAATGTAAAATTAATAGTATTAGCTGTATTTTTTTTATCATGTTTCATGAGTTCGTATAAGACTTCGTAATCGTCACAACTAAAATCATAAATTCCATAAATATGTTTTATGTAACTAACCGTCTGACGCATCTTTTCAATCGGGAATCCCACCTTAATTGTACAAAGATAAAGTTCACAAATCATACCATAGGCAACAGCATAGCCATGCAATATCGGAGATTGTTTTATCATTGAAAGTGATTCAAATGCATGACCTATCGTGTGCCCGAAATTAAGCGCTTTTCGCATACCGGTTTCATATGGATCATTCTTAACAATTTCTTCTTTAATTTTTATGCTATCCTCAAGAAGATATGATAAATCATTAAGATTTGGCGCTAAAATATCAAATGTAAGCAATTTACTCCAGATATCTTCATTACTAATTAAACTATGTTTTATCATTTCTGCATATCCAGAACAAATATTTTCGGAATCAAGCGTTTTTAAAAAATTTGTGTCAATAATTACTATATCAGAATTATTAAAAACCCCTATTTCATTTTTTAATCCGTTAAAATTTATTCCAGTTTTACCACCAACGGAAGCATCAACCATAGCCAATAGGGTAGTAGGTATGTTAATAAATTTGAGGCCCCGTTTAAATGTCGAGGCTGCAAATCCACCAAGATCTGTTACCATACCGCCACCTAAATTGATAATTAGAGAATATCGTGTAGCTTTTTGTTCGCTTAAATATCTCCATACGTGAGTAAGCGAGTTTATGTTTTTACTATTGTCTGTAGAACATATTGAGATAATACCGGCATTCTTAAGTGATGGGATATCACTAATTCTTGGCAAACAAAATTTCTCCGTAATATTATCAACGATTATAAAAACTTTATCGGGATTAAAAGATTTAATATGAAAATCAAGTTCAGCATTTAAGCATTTAGATATTATAATACTCTGTTTCATAATCATAAAGACATTATATGTGTTGCAAAGTTAGTCAAATTTATTCTAAATGAAAATTTTTATTCAACTTTTAATATGTTGTTGATTAAACCAATAATTATATTTAACGTCTAAGACAATAAAATATAAGGTAAAAATGAAAAAGAAGATAATTCTACTATGCCTATTGATAATTTCATCAATAGATGTTTTTTCTCAAATTAACACCATAACAGGAAAGCTTATAGACCGCGATACAAAGGAAGGCGTGATGATGGTTACGGTACAAATGTTGACACAGGATAGCACCTATATCTCTGGTGTTTTAAGTGATGAAAATGGTAAATTTAAGTTAACTGCACCTAAAAGAGGAAATTATATTTTAAAGTTTACATGTGTAGGATATATACCATTGACAAAAACGATAAATGTTTCAACTGAGAAAAGCATAGCATTAGGTGATATTACATTTTCTGCAGATGCAATTATGTTAAAGGGAGCAACTATCATAGGTCAAGCGCCGCCTGTGACTGTTCAAGAAGATACTTTTGTCTATAATGCTTCTGCATATAGAACTCCAGAAGGTTCTGTTGTAGAAGAATTGATAAAGAAATTACCTGGCGCTCAGATTGACGATGATGGAAAAATTACAGTAAACGGTAAAGAAGTAAAAAAAATACTTGTTGACGGTAAAGAGTTTATGACCGGAGATACTAAAACTGCATTAAAAAATTTACCAACATCTATTATAGACAAGATTAAAACCTATGACGAGAAAAGTGATTTGGCTAAAGTCACTGGCATAGATGATGGTGAAGAACAAACTGTATTAGACTTTGGAATAAAGAAAGGAATGAATAAAGGACTAATAGGAAACGCAGATGCATCGATAGGAACGCATAATAGATATGCCGAAAGATTGATGGGTGCCCTATTTAAGGATAAATCAAGAGTGATGCTTATGGGAAATGCCAATAATACTAATGATAAAGGTTTCCCAGGAGGAGGTGGAGGCGGACATTTTGGAGGTGGACTCCAAGGGTTGAATTCCTCAAAAATGATGGGTGCAAATTTTAACTATAATCGTAATAAGATATTCATTTTAGATGGTAGTATTAGATGGAATCATTCTAATGGTGATGTCGGAACAGAGCAATCAACTGAGAACTTCGTAAGCAACATTGGGTCTTTTTCAAATAGCTTTAATCAAAATTATACTCGAAGTAATAGTTGGGATGCTCGTTTGAGAATGGAATGGAAGCCTGATACAATGACCAATATTATGTTTCGTCCTACTATTAAGTATTCAACAAGTGATGGATTATCATCATCAATAAGTGCCTCATATAATGATGATCCATATTTATATGTTACTAATCCGTTGTCCCCTGAGTCAATATTACAAATGGCAGAAGATAGTTTAATGGTGAATACAAGGAAGAACAATTCCATAACATACTCTGAAAATAAAAGTTTAGGTATAATGTTGCAAATTAGCAGAAAACTAAATTCAAAAGGTCGAAATGTGACATTGCGTACTAACGTTACTTATAATGATAATAAAAGCAAAAGTTTAAGTACATCAAATGTACATTTATATCAGATAAAAAATAGTTCAGGAGTTGATTCGGTATACCAAACAAATAGATATAATTTAACTCCAACAAAATCACTTAGCTATAATATTCAAGCAACTTATAGTGAACCAATATTTAAGACCATGTTTTTGCAATTTAACTATAAATTTACTTATAACTATAACAAAAGTGATAGGGAAACTTTTGATTTCAGTAATTTAGGTGAGAATTTCTTTGATAATGTTATTAATGAATATAGAGGATGGAATAATTATCTAAGACTGTTAGAGAATCCACTTGACAGCTATCTGGATCTAGATTTAAGTAGGTATTCAGAATATAAGAACTACATTCATGATTTGCAAATAATGCTGAGAGTTATTAGACAAAAATACAATTTGAATATTGGATTCATGGCACAGCCACAAACTACACATTTCATTCAGAAATACCAAGGCATATATACAGATACAATAAGAAACGTTGTTAATGTCAGTCCAACATTAGATTTCAGATATCGTTTCTCAAAGTTGAGTAATTTGAGAATAAATTATAGGGGTACAACAACGCAACCTAATATGACAGACCTTATAGATATTATAGACGATAGTGACCCTTTAAATATCACAAAAGGAAATCCTGGGCTTAAACCATCATTCACAAATTCACTAAGATTATTTTATAATACATATTTACAGAATCATCAACGAGCTATAATGACGTACATTAATTACCAAAATACACGTAATAGTATTAGTAATATGGTTACTTATGACGAGAAAACCGGAGGACGCATAACGCGACCAGAAAATATAAATGGAAATTGGAACATTTCAGGATCATTCATGTTTAACACTGCAATCGATTCTATTGGGAAATGGAATATTAATACATTTACTAATATATCCTATAATAATTATGTTGGATATCTTGCTTTAGATAATAATTCTAATTCACAAAAAAATATAACTCGCACATCACAAATTAATGAACAACTGCGCACTAGTTATCGCAATGATTGGCTTGAAGTTATGCTAGATGGTTCATTAAACTATACTCATTCACGGAATTTATTACAAAGTGAAAGTAATCTTGATACATGGCAGTTTTCATACGGAGGTTCATTAAATATATATTTACCTTGGGGAACTAGTCTATCTACCGATTTACATGAAAATAGTCGCAGAGGATTTAATGACAATTCCATGAATACAAATGAATTAATTTGGAATGCTCAAATTAGTCAAGGATTCCTTAAAGGAAAGCCATTGACTATTTCTCTACAATTTTATGACATTTTACATAATCAAAGCAATTTCAGCCGAGTAATAACTGCTGTACAAAAAAGCGATACAAAATATAATAGTATAAATAGTTATGCAATGTTACATGTTGTTTATCGTATGAACGTATTTGGAGGAAAACAAGGCGATGCCCCCAAAAGAAGAATCAGACCAGAAGGCATGTCAATAGGTCCTGCAAGAGGGCATATCCCACATGAGTTTAGAGGTAGATAAACAAATATATAATATATTAGCGTATATTATAGTAGAAAATCTAAATTGATTACATACATCAATCTATTTTAGAATTATAAATTCTATTTTGTCTTTAAGATAAATGTATTATAGAATTTTATCTAATAAAATTTTGAAAAGATATATAAATGGCTTAAATTTGCATTAATTTGAACCTATATAAATTCATAACAAGATATTAAGGATGGGGAGATTTTTGATACTTTTTTTATGTACATTGACAAGTGTTGTGCTTAATGCTCAAATGAGGTGGAACTCTAAGTATCAAGCTTATATTGATAAATATAAAGATCTGGCTATTTCAGAGATGCTGAAATATAATATTCCTGCAAGTATTACTCTTGCACAAGGATTACTTGAGAGTGGGGCTGGAATGAGTGAGCTTACAAGAAAAGGGAATAATCATTTCGGTATAAAATGTCATGATTGGCTCGGAGCAACAACATACCATGATGATGATGAAAAACAGGAATGTTTTAGAGCGTATCGTGACGCATACGAAAGTTATGAGGATCATAGCAAATTCTTGGCACGCCAACCAAGATATAAAAAACTATTTTCACTTAAAAGAACTGACTATAAAGGTTGGGCACATGGATTAAAAAAGTGTGGATATGCTACGAACCCAAACTATGCAAAAAAACTTATTGGAATTATCGAATTGTATAAGCTACATAAATACGATCATGCTAAAAAGTATGATAAGTTCATGGTCGAGATGGCTGAAGTGAAAGACATTTCACCAGATACAAAATTGCATCCTATACATATTTATAATAAAAACTATTATCTTAAAGCAAGGCAGGGTGATACATTCAGATCCATTTCAAAGGAAGTTGGTATTTCATATAAGAAATTGGCAAAATACAACGAAAGAGATAAAAATGACAGATTAATACCAGGAGAAATCATTTACTTGAAAAAGAAACAAAATAAAGCCGAAAAAATATATAAGAACCGACCGCATAGAATTAAAGCCGGTGAAAGTATGTATTCTATAGCGCAATATTATGGTATTAGACTTTCTAGTCTTTATAAGATGAATAAATTGTCACCAGATTATAGCATAAAAGTTGGTGATTATTTAAAAGTAAGATAAATTACACTAATCGGCAATAAGATTAACATAACTTTAACATTTGAAAGCTCTGAAAAAACTGAGGTTTTAATGAAGTTTGTGGTGTCACTTTGCGTATATGAGGACAAGAGAAAGCCGTTCGGGTTAAAGGAGACTAAAACCCGAATCCTTCGGACAAAGTGATTAAGACTTCGTAACAATAGTATGTTAAAAACAATAAACTCTCAACGCCGAGGGGCTTGCACTCTCAGGCCGAGAGGCCAGTGCTCCGCAGGCTCTCCGAGGGCTCTGCGAGGCTGGTTAGTATGGCGGATAAGGGCGAGCCTTATCCTACGGGGCCAGCGCATTCTGTCGGCGTGCTATGCACTTGACACAATGCTCTTACGCCATAACCGACGATTTTCCCTGAAAATCGGGTATTGACCTTTATGCCGCTCAGGCGCAAGGCCGTCGCTAAAATGCTGCGCATTTTGCATCGATATGCTCGCCTCTTGAGCATGTCCTCGTAAAGACACAAAAATAGGTGGCTGAGTTTAGCCACCTAAATAAAGCAATGTACCTAGTAATATACTTATCAACCAAAGTACAACAATAAGAATCAAAATGTACCTAATGACACGAAACAATTTGTCTTTTTCACTCATAACGTTTTTTAATATAAACGGAAAATATGAGCATTTATTTTGACCTTAACATTAATTCACCAACACGACCAACAGAGGAAAAAGGATTGAACAAGTCAAGTGATTGTTTCCATACACCTAACTTACGAGAATCCTTGTTATAGTCATAAGCATTCTTAGTATCCTTAGATATCCAATAAGAAGTATTACAATTATTGCGGGCGGTCTTAATCAAAGCATCTGTTGTTTGCTGCTTAACATAGTTATCAACCTTAATGCCTTGTGTTTCATAATATAATTTGACACTATTAGCAATAGCTTGTTTAGCTTGCGCCTCACTTGCCTTTCCTGATGCGACTAAGCTATACTGCTGAGCAGCACCAATAGCAAGCTGTAGCTGAGCATTTTGGTCAAAATACTGAAGTTCTTTAGCAGTCAGCAAACCTTGCATCTGCTGACAAGCAACCTGAGCACGAAGAAGATTACCTGTCCATTGAGCATTATTTGCCTCATGTTCAGCCCTAGCAACATCTGATGAAAACATAGCTTGCATGCGGGCAAAATTCATATTGTTTAAGGCTTCCTGAGAGTTCTTAAGATTGTAATCAGCCTTTGAATTGTATATGTCCCAAAGAATTTTCTCAGCCTTATACTTATTCTCAATCTTGAAACCTGAAGCCTGAGCGCTCAATGAATCAGCCTGAGCAGAACGCAACTGACGCTGTGCCTGAATATCGAGCAAGGTCTGTATAACACCTGTAACACCTGAGAAGTCAGGACGGAAAGCCTGCATAACAGCAGGAGAAGCAGTGGGTGCGTTAACACCCATAGGCGAGGGTGAACCACCTGTGCCGGAAGAACCGGAAACAGCAGATGCAGTACCGGCATTACCGCCTGACATCATGAGATAAGGGTTAAGTCCGGCTGCCTCGAGGCGTGCACGCTGTGCCTTAGCTGAATTGTAATTCTGCTGAGATGCCATTGCATTATTCTGCATCATATAATTAAAAGAATTCTGCTGCTGCATCTTCTTCTGGTCATAATCAATCTGCTGATTGAACATGTCCTGATTATACTCTAATTGCTTATTAAACATACGCTCGTTATATTCGTTGTTCATCTGAGCAATTTGTAAATTGGTCTTGTTGGTATCTGATTGGCTCTTAGAGCCAAATATATTACCTAACAATGAAGCGCCTGCACCAACAAGCGCACTACCTAATAAACTCATAAATTCAAAATTTAAATGGCACAGCCGAAGCCATGCCATGGTTAAACAAATTATTCAGTAGAAGCAGACTCTGAGGTAGACTCAGAAGTTGACTCAGGAGCCTTAGAAGCCTCAATCTCAGAAAGTATATCCGCATAATTAGCGTTAAGATACTCAGACCATGCTAGCAACTCAGAAGAGGACTGTATATATCTAGACTTACACATATCCATAAGTTGTTCATCAGAAACTTTCTTACGAAGTTGTGCGAGTGAATCAGACCTAGGTGTAAGTCCGTCAAGCCACTTCTGAATGGTATCTCTACCGACAGAACTCAACCTGTTCTGATTGAACAGCATATAAATGTCATCAACGTAAGCAATAGCCGTCTTTTTATCAGAACCACTGAAATAAGTTACCTTTTCAGTCATAAAATCACGTATGGGCGAGGGCTGAACGAAATTATTACGCTCAATGCCTGATGCAACGTTGAATGAATAACGTGCGATATCTTTTCTTTGTCGGAACATAAGCAATAAAATTAGTATGGTAAACCATTGTAATCAAAGTTACGGACTGCCTTTATATCAAAGAATGAATTGATAAGAAGTTGGTCTGTGTTTATAGTAGAATCAGCCTGTACACCGAAGATATTGTCAACAATATGCGGGTTGACCTTGAAGAAATTATATGTCATAGTAATGTCGGAGAAGCCTGCATCTTTACAAGCCTGACGATAAGCAGACAAATAACTCTCTGTGAGAGGAGAAACCCAAGAGACAAGAGTATCGATGAACGAGCCGTGAATCTCATCAATGGAAGTCTTGAGGTCAGCATAACGAGGCACGTAACCCATGTTGATCGAGGTTGGATCTTCGGGCAGATCCTCGAGACCGAATATCATTTCAGAAGCGTATAACTGCTGCATGCCAATGCTGTCAAATTCAGGTATAGCATAATCGGTGAATGCTGTCTTGAAGTTCTGACGGGCAATGCGATTAATTGACCAATCTAGCAACGGCAGACAATGATAGATACACATAATTATGCCGTGTTCCTTAGCTTCGTAATCAACCTTGTTACCATTAAGTGTGCCTGTACCTTTACCCTGAATGTCGGCTTGATTATCGCCTGTAAGGTTAGTATTTACAACTTCTGATATATCAAGGTTTGAAGTCCAACCACCAAGGTATTTACAATGACCTGACAAGGTCTCAGAGGGTGATACGTTGAAGTGTTTCTGCATCTGGGTTTGATAGTCCATTTTACCTGACTGAGCAATCTCACGCCATTTCTGTAAGCATTCAGCCTGACGAAGTGCAAGAACTGACAAACGGGAATCAAGGTCAAGCAACATCTGTTTGTAACCTGTACCACCTGATGAGGTAGCCTTTATGCCATAAGTCTGAGGACTAGAAGTAGAGCCATTTGTGTGGAAACCTGCAATAGCTGTACCCATATCCTGAGAATTACCGTCACCAAGGGTTAAGTAAGACTGAGAGTTAGCCAAGTCAATAGGAGCGAAAGCTACATCACCATATTGAGCCTTAGGAAGCATACCTGTAAAATAGTCTTTTTGGAAATTACAATAGTTCAAGTCGAACATAGTAGGGTTCTTGAAATCATCCTTAGTAAATGAATGTATAGGTATATGATAACCGTTATTCATAGAATACAGATAATCAAGATTGTAACGATATGGTGCAGCGTTCTGCCATTGGTCATCACGGAAATAGTCCTCACATATCTTCTGATATGCCAAGAGAGGGAAAGGAGACAAAACAATATTATCCGCATCACTAGGAACTTTTATAGACTCATAGTCCTTACCGATACCATAATTAAGATAATTGAGGAGTTTACAAGTCAATTCCAAACGAGAAAAACCGAAGAAATTCTTCTTATATTTCTCATAAGTATCTGACAATGAATTAAGATTACCGAGATACTCCATAAGGTCAAAGAATGTAAACCAAGGATGACGCTCATCAAGACTGACAGAAGTAGTAGGGCTAGCAGCATGATGCGGATCAGGCATGTTGGTAAAGAACGTTGGAGCCATATTCCACAACAGACGATAGGGTACAAAATAGAAATCGTAATACTCACGTAAACGAGAGTATGCAGCAGAGTTGACAGGCTGTGTTCGGGTGAACGCCTGACCACGAATGTTGAATTTATCACCTGGGTAGACCTCTTTACACATAACAGGCAGCAACTCACCAACCTTAGCAGTGAATGCGTTCTTAAATGAGAGGTCGAAACCATTACGTTTGACGCTGTTCTTTAGCGCCGTAAGGGACATTACTGAACTCATAATAAATAATATTTAGTTAATAAAGAAACCATTAGCATCATTCTGAATCTTGTGTTTAATAGACTTCTCAAAGTTTTCATCAGACTTAATGACAAAACGCTTATAAAACAATTCCTTAGACAACTGAGATACATCTACATTACCGCAAGAATCGAGAGGTGTCTTGTTGATATAATACCAATCATAATTGGAAATAAGATGCCTGTTTTCAATCTGACTAGTATACATGCCAACAAGTTGGGCATAGTCATAACGTTGCCAAAATTGGCGTATAAGGGTAAATTTGCGATAACGCTCATGATAGCTGTCATTGTCGCAAACAAATGTCAGAAAATGACGAGAGATATACAACTCTCGGGCAATACTATTAGTATGGTAGTCAGCCAAGTAATCACTATAATAAGGGTTAGTATCAATTCCTTGCGAGAAATAGGATATGACCTTATTAAGCGCAGGCGAAGAACAAGGTAAACCACGTGAATCGCAAGAGAACTTAGCAGTAACAACCAAGTCAAGGATACAGCGAGCATAATCTATAATCGTATTGAATGAATAGCCTATTGCTTTTTTAACTTCGAGTAATATGTTATAAGACTGCCATAACTCAGTATCAGACTTGCGAGAATAGCCTTTACATTTCGGGAAGAACGTACACGACAAATTCCGCCAAGGCATGAACTCGACATAATTGCCATTGAGTTCTCCGCTCTGGTAAATAAAGTCGTCAACGGAACCCTTGTAAATTTCCTCTTTCTGACTTTGATGAATGCCGAGAGCGAAGCGGATAGAATGACACGAGAACGGCTTCGTGGACATATCGCCAAGAAATCGGGGAAGACAATAATTGCTATTAACGTATCGCGCAACGTACGAATTGCACTTACCTCGGGAGAGAGAGCAATCGACACGACCAAACTGCCATGCCTGACGTATAACCTTTGACATAACCTTTTGTGTCTTGACCTCGTCATAGAAGAATAAGACATGATAATGCGCACGGAATGTTTTCGGTCCGTACTCCGATACAATGTAATAACGTATTTTTTCATCTGAATATTTGCTTAAGTTTTTACGAACTCGTTTGAGGAATAACTGAGCGTCACGCTTTGATGTATAAGAAAGATATCCGTCTAACTTGCACTTAGCAGTAAGCATGCTAACATAAGTCTCAAGAGAGGGGCATTTGTGCCAATAGTCATAATCTACGGTCATAAGCTTACCTTTTTCATTCAGCCTGTCACAATAGGAATACCAACGGACTAAACGGAGTTCATTATCAACCTCAGGATACATTCGTGGAACATAATCGTTAGAGTAGGTGAGTGTTGCAAACATGCAATATTTGTGGCTCTGTTCCTCAATGGCACACAAGAATGACATCTTGTCGGCACGGCGTTTAAGGCAAGCCTTACAAACACCGCAACCGACCTGAATGACTTCGCCTGTGTACTTATTCTGTACATGGCGAGGGTGATAACATTTGACAAGTGGATAACCGATATCAGACATGACTACTTTTCATCAGAAATATAACGAATATCTTCAATACGCCTTATCTGATCAATTTTACAATCAAGTTGAGGAAGTATCTCCAAAACATTAGATAAAACTTCCTCACGAACAGATTTATCCAAGAAATTCTTACTATGAATAGAATGAATACAACGATCAGAAGAAGATGTACGATAATAAACGATATAGCTATAAGTAACTTTTTTTGTTATCTTTTCCATAATTATTTACTTTTAAGTTCCAAACTTCCTTCATGATGAATGGTAGTAGTGTCTATTGTGACAACTACAGCCTTGCCTGTTATCTGAGCCTTGCGCTGAATCGTACAACTTGACAATGAGGTTACACCGAAGTAACCGCCAATCAAGGTGAGCAAATAAAGCAACACCTTGACAACAATCTTTATAATCTCTTTTTTGTCCATAATAGAATAATTTGTAAATTTGCGGGCGAATATAAAAAATAAATCTGATTAGTAAACTAATCGGCATTATGATAAATATAAAATGATAAATCTATGACTAATTATATTGAATTAAGAAATATACGAGTAAATAATCTAAAGAATATTTCACTAAAAATTCCTCATAACAAGTTTATTGTTATAACAGGTGTTTCGGGCTCTGGCAAATCATCATTAGCCTTTGATACTCTCTATGCAGAAGGTCAAAGGCGCTATGTAGAAAGTCTTTCGTCATATGCAAGACAATTTCTAGGCAGAATGAATAAACCAGACTTTGATTATATTAACAATTTGCCTCCAGCAATAGCTGTTGAACAGAAAGTTAATACACGTAATCCTCGTTCAACAGTAGGAACCAGCACTGAAATATACGATTATTTAAGAATGCTTTATGCAAGGATTGGGCATACCTATTCGCCTATAACGGGCAAAGAGGTAAAAAAACATTCATTAAAAGATGTAGTAAATTGTATAATGTCCTTTTCAAAAGGTACAAAATTTGTAATATTATCACAATTGCATATAAATGAACAATATACACTAAGGAGGCAACTTCAGATATATCTTCAGCAGGGTTTCTCACGTATTTATCATAATCACGAGTTTTACAGAATTGAAGATATTTTAGAGTCAAATATAGAAATATCACAAGACGAATCATTTTTATTAATTGACAGACTATCTGTAAATGACGATTCTGATACGTTATCGAGAATCTACGATTCATTAGAAACTGCTTTTTTTGAAGGAAACGGAGCATGTAGACTCGTATTTATCCCATCATATATTTCTTATGATTTCTCTGATAAGTTTGAAGCAGATGGAATACGTTTTGAAGAACCTAATGATAATATGTTCTCTTTTAACACCCCATTTGGAGCCTGCCCTGTTTGTGAAGGTTTCGGTAATGTCATAGGAATTGACGAAAAACTAGTTATTCCAAATCCATCGCTAAGTGTGTATGAAGGATGCGTACAATGTTGGCATGGAGAAAAAATGGCAAAATGGAAAGATGAATTTTGTTATCTTGCTGCAAAAGACAACTTCCCTATTTTTGAACCATACTATAATCTGTCACAAAATCACAAAGATTGGTTATGGCATGGCTTACCGTCACAAAAAAATAAAAATACAGAAGAAAAAATCTGTATTGATTCTTTCTTCCAAATGGTAAAGGAGAATCAGTATAAGATCCAATATCGTGTTATGATGAGTAGATATAGAGGGAGAACAATATGTCCTGAATGTAAAGGTACTAGATTGAGAAAGGAAGCACATTATGTTAAGATTGGTGATAAAAGTATCAATAATTTAGTAGAAATGTCCATTGACAGCCTTAAAAAATGGTTTGACAATTTAGAACTAAATGAAACAGAGAAAAAAATCAGTAAGCGACTTTTAGCTGAAATTAATAACAGACTACAATTTTTGTTAGATGTAGGATTAGGATATCTAACATTAAACAGGGCGTCTAATAGTTTGAGTGGTGGTGAAAGCCAACGTATTAATTTAACAACAGCTCTTGGAAGTAGCTTGGTGGGATCGCTATATATATTAGACGAACCTAGTATTGGTCTTCATAGTAAAGACACGTATAAGCTTATTCATGTCTTAAAAGAATTACAATCACTAGGTAATACTGTAATTGTCGTAGAACATGACGAAGATATTATAAAAGCTGCTGATTATCTGATTGATCTTGGACCCGATGCAGGTGCTAATGGCGGAGAAATTGTTTTCAGTGGAAACCCGGCAAATTTAAGAAATAGCGATCTAGAGAATTATTCAAATAGTCATACACTGAAATTTTTATTTAATACGGATAAAATAGAAATCCCAAAAACACGTCGTTCTTGGAATAAAAAAATAATAATCAGGGGAGCTAGAATGAATAATCTAAAGGGGATTGATGTAGACATTCCTTTAAACATTTTAAATGTCATTACAGGAGTGAGTGGCTCGGGTAAATCTTCATTAATTAGGGGTATACTCTACCCTGCCTTAAAACGAAGATTAGATGAAGTAGCAGATATTCCAGGAGAATTTGCTTCTTTAGATGGAGATTGGACTGAAATAAAACATGTGGAAATGGTTAATCAAAATCCTATTGGGAAGAGTTCTCGCTCAAATCCTGTTACTTATGTTAAAGCTTTTGATGATATAAGACAACTTTTTGCGGAACAACCTTTGGCAAAACAAATGGGATTCACAGCACAATATTTCTCATTTAATGCTGAAGGTGGAAGATGTGAAACATGCAAAGGCACAGGAATAATTACTGTAGAAATGCAATTTATGGCAGATTTAGAGATAGTATGTGACAGTTGCCATGGTAAAAGATTTAAATCAGATGTTTTAGATGTAAAGTTTGCTGGCAAAAATATCTTCGACATCTTAAATATGACAGTTACAGAGGCTATAGATTTCTTTACAAAGAATAATAAAGTTAATATAGCAAACAAATTAAAGCCTTTAGACGATGTCGGTCTTGGATATATAAAATTAGGACAAAGTTCATCTACCCTATCAGGTGGAGAAAATCAACGTGTAAAATTAGCATATTTTCTTAGCCAAGAGAAATGTGAACAAACTTTATTTATTTTTGATGAACCTACAACAGGTCTTCATCTTCTTGATATAAAAAAATTACTAAAAGCTTTTGATGCCCTTATACAACATGGGCACTCAGTGATTGTAATTGAACATAATTTGGATGTCGTTAAATGTGCAGATAATATTATAGATTTAGGACCAGAAGGAGGAAATAAAGGTGGAAAACTTATTTTTGAAGGAACTCCCGAAGATTGCATAAAATGTGAATCAAGTATCACGGGAATATATTTAAAAGAGAAACTTATAAATTAAAAATAAGTTAAAACGCTAAAAATGGTTATCTTGGTTTTTCTTTAATACATAAAAAAATATTACCTTTGCACTGCTTTGGAAGGAATGCCGATATGGCTCAGTTGGTAGAGCAATTCATTCGTAATGAATAGGTCCCGGGTTCGAGTCCCGGTATCGGCTCTTTGCGGTAATAGCTCAGTTGGTAGAGCACTAGCTTCCCAAGCTGGGGGTCGCGAGTTCGAGCCTCGTTTACCGCTCGAAATCAGATTAAAAATAGTTCTCTACTTTTAATTATTTATTGAAGATTGTTTTCTTTACTTTCTAACCCAATAAATATAAACCCTATTAGATTTTTAAATATTATTGTCTAGATGTCCAAAAAAATCAAAGTGTTTTTATCAAAAAATGATAAAAACATAAATTCTTTATACAGGCGTATTTGTACAGAACAGATAATAAGTCAATTGAAATCATATTACAGATTGAACCACAACCTTTATAAAGGTGGATGTGAGATACCATGAAGTTTTTCTGGTAGCAGTGGTTTATAACTTCAAAAGAGAAATGAAAGCCCTTTGGCGCATGTTTCAAAAAATATGCGAGATACTGTGTCAGAACAATATCTTGCAAAAATTGGCTTTTTAGGGACGAATAAATATAAAAATATATGCTACACCTTATTGCGGACTAAACAAATATGGTGTAGCATATCAAATCAATTATATCTGTAATACTTACTTCTTCTTCAATCCTTTATATACCAATACGCCAATAACAACTACAGCCAGCCCTAATAGCACATATCCAATCTCATGACTATATTGTGTTGCACGTTCATAAACATCTGCTGTCGTCTTTAAGTCTGTAAAGCGATAAATCAAATATCCCAACAGAGCAAGTATGGAGTTCCATACTCCAGCACCGAGCGTTGTATACAACAAAAAATGATCTAGCCTCATTCCAGCCAAGCCTGCAGGAATACTGATAAGCTGACGAACGGCTGGTATAAGTCTGCCAAAGAATGTTGACGCTGCACCATGTTGACGAAAATACATCTCAGCGTGTTCAACTTTTGCGCGGTCTATTAAACACATATGCCCCAAACGACAATCGGCAAACTTATAGACAATTGGTCTGCCAAGCCAACGTGCAAGATAATAATTAACCAATGCACCAAGATCTGCACCTATAGTGGCAAAAACAACAACCATGAAAATATTCATGCTATCATCTGCCATTGCTTTCCATGCTGCTGGGGGCACAACCACCTCAGATGGAAAGGGTATGAAAGAACTTTCTATTGCCATAAATACTGTTACAACCCAATAGTTCAAATTCTCAAGTACCCATCTAAATAATTCTGCTGAATCCATTTAATTAAAATATTTTTTTTGCAAAGTTATTGCTTTTATACATAAAAAACAAGAAAGACACTGATTAAGAGCAAAATTCGTAGTATATTCCCATCATGCCCGGTAAATCAAAATTCCTGTAGTTCTTTATATATTCTCTGTACAGGTAATCCCATGACATTAAAATAACTGCCTTTAATAGAGGTAACACCTATATATCCTATCCATTCTTGGATGCCATAAGCACCGGCTTTATCTAAAGGTTTATAATGCTCAACATAATAGTTGATTTCTGAATCAGACAATGACTTAAATGCAACATCAGTTACAACGGAAAAATGCTTTTGCTTAACCAAAGACGTAAGACACACACCTGTAACCACGTGATGAACTTTTCCGCTCAACTCATGTAGAATACGTTTTGCGTCATCTAGGTTTTTAGGTTTACCCAAGACCTCATCACCTAATATTACAACTGTATCTGCTGTAATAATCAAATTATTTGGTTCTATTATGTTTTTATATGCTTCTGCCTTTTTTGTTGAAATATATTCAGCAATTTCCATGACTGGCATATCTTCAGGATACGATTCGTCAATACCTGGTATTACATGTATGTCAAAATCAAGATCTAGCCCGGCTAAGAGTTCCTTTCGTCTTGGACTATTACTACTTAATATTATATGATAATCCTTTTTCATAACATTATTCATAAATTACCATCCAAAGGCAACAGCACTATCAAGCCATTTACCCTGAGCCCTAAGAACCTGTTCAATTACATCACGGGCACAGCCATACCCTCCTCTATAATTGCTAATATACTTACTTATAGACTTGATGTCAGCACAAGCGTCTGCCGGACAACATGGACAACCACAACGTGACATAACCTCATAATCAGGTATATCATCACCCATATATAAAATATCTTCGTCTTTTAAGTCATATTTAGCCAGAAATTCATTATACACCTTTATTTTAACAGAACATCCCATAAATATATCGGTTACCCCCAAACGCTCATAACGTATTTGTACACTTTGTGTAGTTCCTCCTGTAAGTATTACTATACGCAGACCTTGTTTTACTGCCAACTGAATAGCATATCCGTCTTTTATGTTCACTGTGCGCATAGGTTCACCTGATAAATGAAGGGGTATTGTTTCTGCGCTTAGGACTCCGTCCACGTCAAATATTATTGCACGTATCTTTTTTAAATCATAATTAATCATTTATTATCTCCTTTCTTCTGTGCCACATGATGTATGCTTATGCTCATGCATTCATATATTTGTTTGAAAATAGGATTATCTCGTAACATTTCAGACTGCATTCTGATGATATTCTGATCATATCTAACAGCAGGCCCAGTCTGTGCCTCATCCGGTTTCATATGATGAACCTTGTTTGCAGTTTCTTCAATTAAAGGCAGCATTACATCAAATGGTATATCATGTTTACCCAAAAGTTCTGAAGATATTTCATAGCAATGATTTACAAAATTACAAGCAAAAACGGCTGCCAGATGTAAATGCTTACGAGCCTCGGACGACAGGATATACACACGCTCAGATATGCTATCTGCTAAATGATGGGATGTTTCAAAGGCTAAATCATCAACACCTTCAACAAAGAAAGGTATGTTCTTAAAATCCAATAACTTAGTCTTTGAGAATGTCTGCATTGGATAAAGAACTCCATAATGTTGTGCCATACTCTTAAACACATCCAAAGGAACACTACCTGATGTATGTAAGAATATCTTATCGTCGCGCCCGTTACACAACGAAGGTATTATATCGGCAATAGCACTATCTTTTACTGAAATTATATAAACGTCAGCATCCTTTGTTACGTCTTCAATATTTATCACTGGAGCCCCGCCTAAAGCAGTTGCCAGTGTTGAAGCAGACTCAAATGTACGACTATATACCTGTAATATGTCATTGCCGGCACTATGCAGAGCATTTCCTAAATTCGTTGCAAGATTACCAGCACCAATAAAGACAATTTTCATCATTAAAATTTATTTATATGTACATTCTCCCATTTTAGAGCCTCTTCATCTTGCAAGGCACGGTCTTCATTTTTATGGCCAAATCCCACAACGCATAAAACATTGTAATTTTCAGGAATATCTAAAATACCTCGGATTACAGTATCGGCAGATGTTCCGTCAGACAAGCCACGTCCGCGCATCTGTGCCCAACAAGAGCCTAATCCGAGTTCTTCAGCCTGAAGCTGCATTGCCAAAGCTGCAATAGCTCCATCTTCAATCCAGCAATCATTCTGTAATGGCTCACCTAATACGACTATTGCCAAAGACGATTTCGCAAGAAATTTTGCACCCATATCTTTCGCATCAGATAATTTCTCGATTGCCATCTTATCATCTACGACAATAAAGTGCCATGAACGTCGCCCCTTTGAAGTTGGTGACATCAATGCTGCGCGTAATATCAGCTTAACATCTTCTGAGTCTATTTCTTCGTTGGTAAAATTCCTGTAACTACGTCGTTTCTGAACTAATTCTTTAAAACTATTCATCTATGTAAATGCATTTGATTTATTAAAGGTCTGCAAAGTTAGACATTTATAATTCAAATCAAGACATAACTTATTGATTTTTAGAAAAGATTTATTATTTTTGCGGTATGAATGAAATAAAAATCGTCATTATTTCAAAAAGTGAGAACTTGCCGTCAATGCAATGCAAAAAATTGTTTCACAGCGACGAAATGTTTAAAATCATAGAAAAGACCCCTGGTCAAAAACCATATATGGTCATTGCATATGATAAAGAAAATATCGTTGCACACATGCTTGTAATGTTAAGGCGCAGGGGGTCATTATTTCCGCCATATCTCTTTACACAGGGAAGAGCGTATGGCGAAGGCGAATATTCTCCTGATTGCAATAATAAAGAAGAGATATTTGGCGAAATGCTGAAAAGCATCACAAGAGAATTACGCAAAGCTCTTTGCCTTTATATTGAATTCAGTGACCTCAGTACAAAAATGTTTGGATACAGCAAATTCAGAAATAATGGCTTTTTCCCTGTTCACTGGATGGAAATACACAATTCGCTGCATAGCATGAAACCAGAAAAACGACTCACATATAAAATGAGGAAATTACTTATTAATGCAAACAGAGCCGGATTAAAGACGAATATATCAACAACGGACAAAGAGCTAAACGATTTTTTCAAAATATTGAAGAATTATATTTCAATAAAGATCAGAAGATATATACCTGACATAAAATTATTTCGTGAAATGCTGAATAACGGATGCTGCAATCTGTTTACCACTACGCATAAGGGCACAATGGTTGGCGGGTGTATTTGTGTTTATTCAGAAAGTAATTGTTATATGTGGTATCTTGCTACTAAAAAGAATTTCTTTACGAAACGAACGAATGCAATAACCGCTTGGACTGCAATAAGACATGCATATGCCGAAGGGTACAATCATATTTATTTCATGGACGTAGGACTGCCGTTCAAAAGAAATAATTTTAGAGAATTCATATTAAGTTTCGGAGGTAAACCTGTCGGTACATACAGATGGTTCAGATGTTCAATAAAATGGATTAACAAGCTTCTTTCTTGGTCATACAGAGAATAATCATACCTGCTGAAAACAATAATCGTGAACAATCCTCGTTATATACGAGATGAAAATAAAACAATTATATATAACATTATTGATGCTTTTATGCGTTATAAGCATAAAGGCGCAGACGTTCACCCTGCAGGGAAAGGTTACTGACAGCAACATGAGTCCTGTGGAATTGGCAACTGTTTCTGTAATTGAGCAGGGAAAAATGACAATGACTAATCTGAAAGGAGAATTCTCGATACAACTGCGCTCAGCTGACAGTGTTGTTGTCAGATTCTCCATGGTTGGCTATAAGACAAAAACGCGAGTATTAAGACGCCCAAGAGGAAAACAGACTCTTCTGATTCAGCTATATGACGATAATCAACTCGCCGGAATAACTGTCACAGAAAAAAAGAGGCAGACCGGAAGCACCCAACAGCTTGAAACTAAGGATATAAAGAATACTCCAAGCGTTACAGGTAATGCCGTTGAAGAGCTTATTCAATCACAAGCCGGTGTATCCACACATAGTGAGCTTTCTTCACAATATAACGTGCGAGGTGGAAGCTTTGATGAGAATAGTGTATATATTAACAATGTAGAAATTTACCGGCCTTTCCTGGTAAGAAGTGGTCAACAGGAAGGTTTGTCAATAATCAATCCTGACATGGTTGAATCAATTGGCTTCTCAACAGGTGGTTTCGAGGCTAGATATGGTGATAAGATGTCGTCTGTTCTTGATATAAAATACAAGAAGCCCAAGAAATTTGAAGCTAACGTTGCAGCCAATCTTCTTGGCGCCAGTGCATTTGTTGGCTTTAGTACAAAAAAGTTTTCATGGAGCAACGGCATCAGATACAAGACAAACAAATATCTTCTTGGTTCACTTGATACAAAAGGAGAATATCAGCCTAACTTCCTAGATTATCAGACGTATCTTACTTATGAACCGACAAAAAATTGGTCGATAGAGGTTATCGGTGACATCTCAGAAAACCATTATAACTTTTATCCGGAAGACCGCGAAACAAAATTTGGCACAATGGAGAATGTCAAATCGTTCAAGGTGTTCTTCGATGGTCAGGAAAAAGACGTATTCCGCACATATTTCGGTTCATTGAGTATATCAAGAAAGTTTGGCGAGAAAACAAAGTTATCACTTATCGCATCTGCTTTTCATACCAATGAGCAAGAAAGATATGACATACAAGGCCAGTATTGGCTAACACAGACAGAAACGAGCGAAAACCTTGGCGTTGGTACATATATGGAGCATGCACGCAACTACCTTAAAGCGACAGTCAAAAGCATAAAGTTTGCTCTTGAACATAAAACAAAGAAGCATGACATCCAAGCCGGACTGACTTACAGAATAGAAAATATAACTGAAGACAGCAAGGAATATGAAATGCGTGATTCAAGCGGTTATAGCATCCCTCACACGGGTGAAGATCTTTATATGATTTATTCTCTAAAAGCGAAAAATACGCTTGATGCAAACAGACTGGAGACTTACATACAAGACACATGGCGTTTCAGCAGCAAAGGTGAACATACATTCTTTACGCTTAATTACGGAATAAGATTTAGTCATTGGAACTTTAATAAAGAAAGCATCATTAGTCCGCGAATATCTCTAGGTATAGTTCCGGCATTCAATCATGACGTAACAATGAGATTTGCCACGGGTATCTATTATCAGGCACCATTCTACAAGGAACTTCGAGATACAACAACTATAAACGGAATAACATACGCCACCCTGAACAATAAGATAAAGAGCCAGCGCTCTATTCATTTTATTGCAGGCTTTGACTATCGCTTCAAGATGAAGGATCGTCCGTATAAGTTTACAGCAGAAGCTTACTATAAGGCTTTGTCGAATCTTGTTCCTTACACAGTAGACAACGTAAAGATTGTGTACGATGCCAGCCAGCAATGCAGTGGACATGCCATGGGACTTGATTTAAAACTTTACGGAGAATTTGTACCTGGTACAGACTCATGGGTAAGCCTTTCGCTAATGAACACCAGAATAAATATTAACGGAAAGAGTATACCTCTGCCAACAGACCAAAGATATTCGTTAAATCTATTCTTTACCGATTACTTCCCTGGAACAGACAGATGGCGGATGTCACTTAAATTGGCATTTGCCGATGGTCTTCCTTTCGGTGCACCTCACAGACAACTTGACGAGCAGCCTTTCCGTGCCCCAGCGTATAAGCGTGCAGATATCGGTATGAGTTACAGGCTTTTGAACAATGAGAAAGGTGACCGCAAGTCTATTTTCAAGAATATATGGCTCGGTATTGACTGTCTTAATCTTTTGGGTATAAATAACGTCAATTCATATTATTGGATTACAGACGTAACCAATCAACAGTATGCCGTACCTAATTACCTTACCGGACGGCAGATAAACATCAAAGCGTCATTTGAATTTTAAAAGCAAGGATGCATAAGAGCAATAAATAAAAACAGATTTGGCAATTTTAGGCTAAGTACAAATTGCAATTCGGAATCAGATATGATTAGCATGTTACATGCCTGATTTCATAAAAATATTTGTTCTTATGCATCCTTTCTTATATTTTATATTTTCCGGCATAAACACAAAATGTCTTTTAGTTCTCTTTTATTTTGCTTTTAGTCAAAATTGCATTAATTTTGCAATTATGATTAACTTGCGTGTCTTGTGAAACAAAAGCGTGCATTTAAAGTGTATGCTCACAGCACATCAACAATATTTCAAACTCATGACCGAGAACAAGAAACTGATATTGTCGCTTGGAAGCAATTACGATCAGGAGCGAAACATCATAGAAGCAATATCGCTGCTAAACAAGATGTTCGCCAAAAACGATATTGTTTTCAGCAGACAGATGTGGACCAATCCTGTAGACATAAAATCGGATAAATTTCTTAATTGCATGCTGTTCACCCATACTTCATGCGGACTTGATGAAGTGGAACGCGGCATAAAAGAAATTGAATGTATCTGTGGCAGGAAAAATGATGAGAAAAACAAGAATATTGTAAAGATTGACATTGACATCCTGCTATATGGCGATAAAAGACTGCACGACAAAGACTGGACACGCGGATACGTGAAGGAATTGATGAAAGAATGTCCTTTCTGAAAGTTGCAGACGAAAAAACTTAAATGATTGAATATAAACTTTTTACATAATATATTATGAAAAAATATAGCGTAAATATTTTAACGATATTGTCAATGCTCCTATTCTGTGCCACGAACGGATTTTGTCAGACATTTGACGAGTATTTTACAGATAAAACCCTGAGAATAGATTATATATTTTCAGGCAACGCAAAGCAACAGACTATAAGTCTAGACAAACTAAACACTATGCCACGATGGTATGGCAAAAGGCAAAGGTTGGCCCAGGTTCCCGTTGAAGGCAATGGTCAAATAACAGTCAGACCACATAATTCGGACAAAATCATATACAGAAACTCCTTCTCTACCCTGTTTCAAGAATGGCTGTCATATGATGAGGCAAAAACTACAAGCAAATCATTTGAGAATGTTTTCCTTGTACCAATGCCCAAGGACACCATCGATATTACAGTTGATTTATATAATAACAGGCGTGAAAAAAGTGCTACGTTTACACACACAGTTGCTCCTTCCGACATACTTATAAGGCACATTGGTGAGCATGATATAACTCCATATAAAGTTATCCAGCAGGCAGCTGACACAACCAAATGTATCCATATTGCATTTGTTGCCGAAGGATACACAAAAGATGAGATGAATGTTTTTCTCAACGATGTAAATATTGCCACAGAAGCACTCTTTGCCCATGAGCCTTTTAAGTCTAAACGTAAGTGTTTTAATATAGTAGCGGTAGAATCAGAATCAAAGGAAAGCGGAACAAGCGAACCTTCAAAGGGTATATGGAAGAATACGGCACTGCACTCTCATTTCGACACATTCTACAGTAACAGGTATCTTACGACCTTAAATATTAAAGAACTCCATGATTGGCTTGCAGGCATCCCTTATGAGCATATCATCATATTGACAAATACAAACGAATATGGTGGCGGCGGTATTCTCAACTCTTATGTTCTGTCAATGACACATCACAAACAATTCAAACCGGTCGTTGTACATGAGTTTGGCCACAGTTTCGGAGGACTTGGCGACGAGTATGCTTACGAGCAAGAACAGATACCGATGTATCCTCATGACGTAGAGCCATGGGAACCCAATATCACCACACTGAAAGACTTTCACGGCAAATGGGAGAACCTGATAAAGCCAGGAACCCCTACCCCAACTCCAGAAAGTACAGATCCACAAACAATACATAACAGGGTCGGACTATTTGAAGGGGCCGGTTATAGTCTCAAAGGTGTTTACCGAGGCGTACAGGACTGCAGAATGCGCACAAACGAAAATCCTGAATTTTGCATCGTCTGCCGTAATGCCCTAACCAACTTGATTGACTTTTATACAAAATGAGATATTTACTGATTCTGATATTCTCATTACTAACATTGCAAAGTCATTATGCTGTCGGACAAAGCAACAAATCAGACTCAAAAATATTGGAACGTGCCTTAGACTATTTTGCAGGTGAAAAATATCATGAGGCATTGTTGCTACTGAAAAAGCTTGATGAAAAGTATAATCTAAATCCTAGGTTCAAGGCATATTTGGGCGTCTGCTACTTTCATGAATTCGATTATGAAAAAGCATGCAGTTATCTTGACGAAACGATAAATCAGCTCGATGTATATTCGCCTGCAGAGAGAAGTGTCTATTATAATGTTGCCGCTGAAAGCCATTTCATGCTTAACGAGTATGAAAAAGCAATTCCTTTATACGAAAAGAAACTGCTGGTTTGCTGCAATGAAGAAAAGGGCGACATATACTACAGGCTTGGCTTCTGCTATATGTTTAACAGCAAATGGGAATGTGCAGCTGAATATTTCAAGTCCGCCATGAGCTATTACTCCACTTTCAATGCAGGGCAGAAAACTACAAGAATGGCTCAGCTTGATAAGATGATTAAAGGATGTGAGGAAAATGCAGGCAAGCTATAATTACAATTTAAAGATATTGCCGGATATGCACAAACAAACATATCCGGCAATATCTTTTTATATCTTCATTATTTGCAAATAACGTTCTTTACAAGAATATCATTGTTCATTTGAAATTTATAAAATTTTTATACAGAATGTTGCAAGATAATGAGCTATATCAAGAAATAGCAGATGGTATGGCAACATATATAAAGTATAAAAATGTACTTAATGAATAAAAATACACATCAAATCCAATAAATTATCATTATTATTGCTAAAAATAAATTTTAATCATATCTTTGTAGAAATTAATAAGCTGACTCCATGATGAACATAGCAAAAAGTAAAATACTGCAATTGACGGAAAAATATGCAACGTCCTCACATATAAATTTTATAGTCAGAAGAATATTCTTCTTCTTTATAATTATCGGAACTATGGCAATGCTATTCTCTTTCACATCTATGCCACATAAAAGACTTGCAGATGAAAGAGAAGATTCTGTAGCACAGAATGAAGACTCAGTAGTGTCGGTAATCGCATGGTTTAATAAAAATGACACCATGACATATTGGATAAATGAGAGCACATGGGATATAAGAAAAGGTGACACAATAAAGACAGCCGGAATAAATACTAAAATTATGATAACCGTAACAGACTCCACCAAGAAGGGATATGATATGGAATATTCCTTTCTTGACTTTAAAACTGATTATGTTAAAGATTCATGGAAACAAAATCTCCTAAATGAGGCACTTAATAAATATAAAGAAGCAATAAAAGGCACAACCATAAAATTCAGGACAGACATATATGGCAAAATTATCAAATATGATAACCTTAATGAGATAAAAAAGCAGTCAAAGCAGCTTTTCATGGAAACTATTAAAGAGATGTCTATCATTGATAGTTTGGCTGTTGCAGGTATTGATCTTAAAACTTTATTAAAAGATGTTGACGCGGATAGACTTGTACAAGGATATATAGATGAACTTGAGTTGATGTTTAAACATCACGGGACGACATATAACATCGTCAGTATAAAAAATCATTCAGATGCCACTGAAGATGATTATGAAACAGACTCCTATGTGTCTGTTTCGGAAAACAATGAAACTTATGACTACAGAATCGTGGTCGACGTTAACAATTACATTCCGAAAGATGACATAAAGGCTATAATCGAAGGTGTGGCCAGTGCTTATTTGGATGAAGATAAATTTAATGAGGTTAAAGAGGATATGGATGAAAATTTTGATAAGCAGGTATCAGATGATTTACTATATAATACTTATCTTTCAATAGACTATTTCTATGACGGCTGGCCCAAAGAAATAATTAAGCAAGAGAAAAGAGTCATAGGTAAGATAGGAAAGCTTTCTCAAAAATATATCACGTGGGACTGCCGTAATGTCAGACATTAATTTTAATACGGAAAGCTAAATTTAAATTTTCTTTTTGATACATGAGACAACGTTTATACTGTCATTATGTCATTCTCGTTTTGTCATAAATTCCTGCAAAATTAGAAAAACAAAAACCTTAAAATATGCTGATTAGGTAAAATATATTTACGTTATTAAATAAATGGCATACTTTTATAATGCAATTCAGCCACTTTTATGATTCAATTCAGTAGTTTTAATAGTGTACATAGGCAAGTTTTCATATTAAAATAAGGTCATTTTTGCATAATATCAGGCTCATTTTATTGCACATAAATTCATAAAATCATATAATCCTCTGTAAATCAAACGCTTGCTTATGCACACATAGAAAGGCGATTTTTACAGACAAATGATTTATATTTTCAAATATCTCAATCTGAGAGCTTTATAGGAAATCAGATGGAAAGCAACAGCACGTTATTATTATCATTATGATATTTAAGAAAAAAGTGTGTTGCAAATATCATAATAGATCAAAGAAACGGGATGAGCATATTATCAATCCAATACGGACTATAAGCAAAAAAATACATGCACAGAAAATATTTATTATCGAGTATTGATGTTCAAACAAATTACAAAATAATGATATAGATACGAAATAAATAATGTACTTTTGCCATCAGCAAAATTTAAATATATAGACAGCATGGAAAAAGGAATAAATAATGAGCATAGTTGCGTGGATTGCGGCACACAAAACTGCAAATATAAAAATCGTACATATCCAGAATTCTGTCTTACAACAAATTTGGATGAAAGCGACAGGTTATGGGCATTGGAAAAATATGAGGAATCCAATAATAAAGCCATAATGATTGCAAGTGCCGAAGTAGAATATGAAGGGTATTGCAAATGGACAAGAGTGCAAGAAATTATGGAATTTGCACATAAAATAAATGCAAAACGTATCGGCATAGCCAACTGTATCGGTTTAATTAATGAAGCACGTATCTTTGCAAAGATATTGCGCGCAAATGGATTTGAGCCATTTGCTGTTATTTGTAAAGTTGCCGGGCAGTCTAAAACGTCGGTCGGAATACCTTCTGAATGTGAAAATATCGGTGCTGCTATGTGCAATCCTATATTACAAGCCCGCTTGCTCAATCAAGCCAACACAGATCTAAATGTTGTTATCGGATTATGCGTTGGTCACGACAGCCTATTTTATAAATATTCCAACGCTTATGTAACAACACTTGTAACTAAAGACCGTGTCACAGGAAACAATCCTGCAGCAGCATTATATACAGCAAATTCATACTACAACAAAAAATTCTTTAAAAAAGCTATTGAATAGACTGATATGAATAGTTTTCTATTCATGTCGGTCTATAAAAATTAGTTAGTATTTTCATACATCTATCCTAATTCAGAAACAAGAATTAGGTATATAAAAAATGAAATACTACAAATTATATGTTTGCAGCAGATTTCATCTTATTGTATTGACATAATTCATATCATTTTACTAATTCAAGCACTATTTATTATAATTCCGACAAAAAGGACAAAAATGCGTAATAAAACATACAATTATTTAATATTACTGCACATAATGATAGCAACGTGTATTTATTATTCTTGCAAAATAACATTCTTTTCATAGATTATATACATAAGTGTTATAGCATGCAATTAAAATTAATTGTATAATAGGATATAAACTTCCTTTTTGTCAAAACAATGAAATAATTTGAAATAGTTAAAATAACAGAGAAAAAGAGGACACAAACTGACGGAAAATCTTAAGTGTCAATTTACATTATATTATTTTTTTTGACCAAAAATAAAAAAATGTCTACAATTTCTTCTAATTTAAAATATTTTTGTCTAACTTTACACACATAAACTTGTCATCTTTGAACTGCAAGATGAGACTAAACGCAATAAACATATGGATGAATTACCTGAATTTGCAATCAACAAATTGACTGGCAACAGAGCTGGTCGCAATATTCAAAAAATAAGTATTGGTAAGATAGCAAGTGATTACTTGCTTGGAGGTCTATATACACTAAAGTGAATTAGATATAATTAAACCTGCCTTGATTGTCTTAATTATAATAACACAGAAAAGACTATAGGACTATTTTTCCCAATTAATATTAGGAATAAACACATTATTGAATATTTATATTTCATTAAGCCTTGTTAATAGGATACTTAAGAGTGTGAAACTAGCCTCAAAATAGTACCTTTTATTAATGTCTATGACTCGATATGTGTATCACTTCAATAAGAAACGATACACATATTATAAAGATAAAATAGAGTCATATATACAACGAGATTGTTATACTCAACATTATTGTCAGACAATATATAGCCATATTGGGTAAATAATTATCCATACATGGTTTAATTTATTACATAACCTAAAAATAATAAGTGGTATGAGAAAACTTACATTTTTAATTTTCACATTTATTATCTTAACGGGAATAAATGTAGGTAAGGCGCAAACGGCATTACCTTATAGCATTAATTTTGCAGACAGCCAGGAAGGATGGACTGCAGTAGATGAAAGTTCCATTCCTGGGAACACATGGACTTATATGCCAAAATGGGCCTATATCCAAGGAAAATATTATGGCAGCATTGTCCTTAAGATGGATTATTCATCAGCCAGTAACGATTATTATATCTCACCAGATTTTTCTCTAGAGGCAGGAAAAACATATGCTGCTGAATTCAATATATGTAGTCAATCTGACGGAAACGCAAACACTGTATCGTTTGAATATGGGACGTCAAACAGTGATATGACTGCATTTTCAAAACTTTCGGATGTAACATTAAATGACAATTCGGAGTATCCTGCAGCACAAAAAGTTGAAATAAAAGTCAATGAAAACGGTAAATATTATTTTGCTTTTCATTGTACCAGCCAACAATTTAACGGGACTGTTCTTTTATTTGAATTTAAATTATATGAAGAAGGAGGAAGCGTTATTGATCCCCCCGATGAACCTATCGTCAGCATCCCATATCATGTAGATTTGACAACCGACTATGCTGATTGGACTGCAGTTGACAATAATAGAGATTCACATACATGGACGCCTGTTAATAATTTCGGTCCGATGTTGGAAATGCCCCTGACAGGCCAGAATGATGATGATTACTTTTCTCCTAAAATAAGCTTAAAAGGCGGTGTCACTTATAAGATTACAACCAATGTAGCTGTACAAGGCTATCCCAAAGGATATGATGTTGTAACACTTACCCAAGGAACAGATAAGACCAATATGACTCCATTAAAACAGTTGAATTTAATTAATAGTGGAGAAAATATTGAAGAAAACTATTTCACTCCGGGTGCTGACGGAGATTATTATTTTTCATTCTACAACACATCAAACAGTGGTGGAAACACTCTTCAACTTTATTCATTTGCAATTGAAGAATACGCAGGAACCATCACGCCTGAAACAGAAATCTATACTACAGATTTTACAGGAACAGATCCTCTTAAAGAATGGACTATTATAGACTCAAATAATGACAACGTAAAATGGGCCATTATAGATGGATACACGGGTCCATCATATGACGGGAATTTATCAATGTCAGCTGCTGATGACTGGCTAATTTCTCCTGCGTTAGATATGGTGGCAGGCAAAGACTATTTAATAAGATATACAATCTCTCAAGCCGGCGCTTTTGAAGCCGACGAACTTACTATAAAATATGGAACTGCACCAACCGCTAAAGGTCTGGATAAAGAACTTGCAAAAGAAACTATAAATCTAAATAGCGGTTCTGTAGAAAAGATAATTCGTTTTACTTGTACAGAGTCGGCTTCTACATACATCGGTTTTAATTTAACGACGCCAGTGCCTAATGGTATCGTGACAATAAATAAGATCTCCGTCGTTCAAACATCAAAAGCGCAACCAATGAGTGTGGAAAATCTTGATGTATCTTCAAACTTCACTCAAAAAAACGTAACTTTTAAATGGAAGAATCCGTCATATGATGTAACTAATGCTCCAATTCTTTCACCCGTAGATATTAACATATATGAGAATGGCGTAAGAGTTGGTTCTGTCGAAAATTGTGAAGCAGGGGCAACTGGAACATATACATATACCCCAAAGAATTTCGGCGGTATTGTCACATATAAGGTAACTGCTTCTCTCAACGGAATAGAGTCATTACCAGTCGAATTTGAAATCAATCTTGATGATGTACAAGGTGAGGCTGCTGTTGTACGTGAATTTATGACAGCTAATGATTATACAGAATGGATTGTAGAGAATAAAGACGGTGGGAACACCTGGCAACAGATAACATACGAAGATGGCGGAATGTCTGTAAAACGAGGAAACAAAGACATTCATGACGATTGGGCAATAACACCTGGAGTCACATTGGAACCAAATAAAAGATATATAATAAAGTTTTATGTATCAACAAGTATGAATTATGCAGGAAATTTAGATGTGTGGTTGGGTAATAGCCAAACATCTGCCGGTATGACTTCAAAATTAATTTCACTTGAAGACATTTGTTACAATGGCTATGTAGACACAACAACTCCACAATTCAGTGTTGAAACTGAAGGTGTATATTATATTGGCTTCCATGACAGCAAGACCGCAAATAGTATGATCATAAAGGGCGTTGGTATTTATTATATTGACACAGACGAAAAGGAGGTCCCCGTAATGGAAATACCATACACTGAAACCTTTGATCAAAGTGCAACAACTCCCAATGGATGGAAGATAAGCCGCAGCAGCACGCAGTATGGTTTTTACGTATCTAATATTAGTTTAGTTTCAGAAACGTTTGGAACTAGAGCATATTCTGGAGCTAATGCATTATATGCAGCAGGTGGAGCACCTGAAGCAAGAGAAGAAATTATTTATACTCCAAAATTTACATTAGAATCAGGAAAAACCTATAATATAAGTTTCATGTTAAACATGACACAAAACAATTCGAAGAATACACTTTCTTTATATAAAGCAACAGAGCAAGATGAATCTAACATCATTGGTGAATCACTTCTGCAAACTGACGAAACTACAAACAAAAGTTGGATAAAGCAAAACATTGAGATATCTGTAGAAAACACCTCAGACTATTGCTTTGCAATAAAAATAAATACAAATGAAGCAAACGGAGGTGAAATTATTATTGATAATTTCAATGTTGATGAACAGATACAGATTGCCCCTGTAAAGCCTGCTGCAATATTAAATGCAAAAGCATCTGCAATAAATTCAAACAAGAGTGTACTTTTTGAATGGACACATCCTTTAGTTGATGAAGAAGGCGAGAAAATACAAAATGGTTCTATCATAAATACAAAAATATATGATGGTGATGAATTTATCGCTGAACATTCTGTGAAAGTTACTGATAATACGAAACCACTTGATGTAACCTACGTTTATACATATAGTGACAATAGCAAATTTTCAGGACAGAAAATATACAAATTAATACCTTGTATTAATAAAGAAATAGGTCAACCAACATCATGTGTTTTAAAAATTAGCAGTTTCACTGATGGTTATCTCAAAGAACATACATATGTTGCAGACTTCACAGAAGATAATAATAGATGGAAAACAATTGACGGTGACGAAGATGGCAACACCTGGAGCCACGACGAATCAGCAATAACTACTAATGGTAAAGACGAATGGCTTATATCACCAGAGGTAAAACTTGATCCTACGAAATCATATTATGTATTATGCGAATTCGAAACCGATCTAAATCAAAGCGTAAACATTAAATTTACTCGTGGTAATGGCCAAACTATTAATGATCAAATAGAAATTATAGACGAGTTCAACGATATAATAATGAACGATTATACACAAATGGAAGTCGGTACGACATTCCATCCTGAATCAGAAAGTAATTTCTTTGGCATCCACATTGAAAACATGAACGGAACAAATGTCAGAATTAAAAATCTGAAAATAATGCGTCTATTTACTTCAGACGAGCCTGAGCCTCTTCCATATTCTGAAGATTTTGAAAATCGTACAGATATTAATGAGACGACGCTATTTACGAATAAATGGGGATGCAGAACTTCATCTTCTGAACTATTCCATATAACAACTATGCCCGATAACACAATTACAGCACACTCAGGAGAATATGCTGCCGTTGCAAACGAATATACAATTGGCGGAAGAAATGAACTTCTTTATACTCCATATTTTACGCTTGAACATGGCAAGACATATGAAATTTCGTTCTATCTATATATGCCAGGAAACGGTGAGAATAAGATAACAGCAAATGTCATATTGGCATATACACAAGAGGAAAGCGGCATAGAACTTCCTGTGCTTCAAAATATCAGCGAACCGGTTAAGGAGTGGACAAAATTTACTATTAAATATGTTCCTGAATATGATATGGACTATTGTTTCTATTTTGAGTTTAATGCCGAATCTGCAAATTCAGGAATTATTGCGTTCGATGATTTCAAAATTGAGGAAGTCGAAGGAACAGACATTAAAGAGAACATAGAAAAATGCGAGATGCATTATATATCTTCAACATCAACACTATACGTTCCCGATAATATTAAATCTGTATCAGTGTTTAACGTACAAGGACAAGATGTTCTCAATACACAGTGTTTAAATAATACAATTTCGTTGGCTGAGCTATGTAGAGGCATTTACATCGTCAAGGCCATGACAAATGATGGAAATACACTTTCAATGAAATTAGTAAAGAAATAAATTAAACCTACAGCACAGTCTCATTTTGTGAGACTGTGCCAAACTTAATACAATAATTATGAAGAAGAACATACTAAAAAAAATTATATTGCTAACAGCAATGTTCTGTGGCTGTGTTAATGCAACGATGTCACAAGAGTACGGCCAGCCTATATCAATGGAAGGTGTAGATATGTATGGATTTATTACATTTTCACCTATAAATGAAATTGACGATATGATCCCTGGCCTATATAAATTCGGTATAGAGAATAATTATCGTCCAGATGATAATAGCGTATTATTCAATCGCTATATATCAGGAGGTGGAGTATATCACAATGGAAAAATTTATTGCAATATTTATAGTGATGAGACAAATCTTCCAAAACAAAAACCTGTATGGACAATACTTGATGGAAATACTTATGATGTGTTATATGAAAAAGAACTAGAGGACAACTGCCAATGCACAACGACATCATTGGCCTATGATGTAACAAATGATAAAATATATGGCATTGTAGTAGACTTTACAACTTCTCATTTAGTTGAAATAGACCCAGAAACTGGAGACATGCAAAGAATAGGTAAAGACTTTGACAGCAAACTACGTTTTAAAACTCTAGTTTCAACCAATAACGGAATGCTGTATAGTGTGGTTATTGACACTGAGGATTATAACCAATATTTATACAAGATAAGAAAATCTGATGGTATGGCTGTAAGAGTTAAAGCGATTACGGGCAAGAATCTTATTGGTCCTGAAGACTATTTAGTAAACAACGGAACAGAACAGGCAATGTTCATAAATAGGGCTACCGGTAAGGTGTATTGGATATTCGAAAGTAGTAGCATGATACTTGATGGAGAATACACCCCTATCGTCGAGCTGAATCTTACAAACGCAGAAGGAACTATTGTTGCATATCTTACAAGAACATATCAGGTCAGCGGTGCATGGTTAAAAGAACCTAATGATGGTGCACCGGGAATTGTTTCAGACTTTAACTTTATCACTCCTAACGAAGGTTCTGTAACTGGTTTCTTCCAATTTCAGATTCCATCTAACAGCTACCTAGGAACCCCTCTTACAGATGATAAATTGAGAGTTAGAATAACAGAAGGAAGCCAAACTCTTATTGACAGTACGGCGGCTCCAGGTTCTTTGTTCAAAAGTAAAGAAATTATTTTGCCCAATGACAACCATACGGTATCAATAACTATATCTAATGAATATGGAGAAGGTCCAACTATCAAACGTACATTCTATGTAGGCTATGATTTGCCTAAGGCGCCACAGAATATAAGACTTACATATGAAGGTCTTACTACTACACTGACATGGGAAGCTCCAACAGAAGGTATTAACGGAAATGCCATCGACAAAGATAATATCACATATAAAGTTATAAGATATCCAAATGAAATAACTGTAGCAGAAAATCTTAAGGAGTGTAAGTTTACAGAGACTCACCCTGAAGACATGACACGTTACGTATATACAGTGACATCAATGTATAATGGCAAAGAAGGAGATTGGGGATTCTCGAACAACCTGATCATTGGCACTCCACTGACTCCTCCATATGGAGGAATGTTTACAGATCCTGCAGACATGCTCAATTACTATACCCTACTTGATTCAAATGGTGACGGTTATTGTTGGGGGTATGACTCAAATACAAGAAGTGCAGTATATATTTTTAATCAAAACAAAGATGCAGACGATTGGATGATAGCTCCTCCTATCAATTATAAGAAAGGTGTAAGCTACATGTTAAAGTTTAAGGCTTATTCATCATTACCACAATATCCAGAATCAATGGAAGTTACCTTTGGTAAAGGGCGTACACCAGAAGAACAGAGTCTACAATTAATTAATATACCGGAAGTTCCAGGAGCAACAGAAGAAAATCCTGTAACAGAATATTCGATTCCGATAACCGTAGAAGAAGATGGTATATATTATTATGGTTTCCATGTAACATCACCTAAATTCCATGAATTTTTGTATTTGTTTGATATAAGACTAGATATTGCAACTGGTGTCAAGACTGTTAAAAGTAATGATTGCATAACAATCAGCACAAGCAAAAACAACATAGTCATACAAAATCCTCATATGGCCAAGATTTCTATATATACAAGTGACGGCATGCTTATTGATACTTTCACTGAAACTGCTTACAACCGTTTTCTTAAATCTGGCATATATATAGTGAGAGATGGTAGTTCTACTCATAAGATTATAATTCAATAAAATAGGAAAAACATATGAGAATAAAAACAATATTGTTATTTGCAGTACTAACAGCAACATCACTCTCTATATGGGGACAATGCAAATTGTCTCCATATACCCAACATTTTGTAGAGACTGTTAGGAAAGAAAATATATCTGATGTTCAACGTCTAAAAAGTGCTTATTATTTTAAGCAAGATGATAATAAAGGAAAAATTATAATATCAGCCTTTATTCATCTTTATGACGGATATGATTCAGATATCCTTAGAAAATTTGGAGTTAATATCAGAACTATATTAGGAAATATTCTTACGGCCGACATTCCATTGGAAAAACTCGACAATATTGTAGCTTTAGACGGAGTGAAATATATTGAAATGGGTTCCCCTATAAGAAAAAATCTCGACAAAGCTCGCGAAGAAACCCGAGTTACCGACATTCAAAAAGGGATGTCACTTCCTGAGGAATATAGAGGTAAAGACGTCGTGATAGGTGTGGTTGATAATGGCTTTGAATTTGGGCATCCTAATTTTTATTCACGGGATAAATCAGTGTTGCGAATAAAGAGAGTATGGGATCAAAATATCCAAGGAACCCCTCCGGAAGGTTTCGGTTATGGTTGTGAATACACAACAACAGAAGATATTCTAACAAAGGTAACTGACACTAGTAATTCGACACATGGAACACATGTATTGGGCATTGCAGCAGGAGCAGATAATACAGATGACAAAAATGTATATGGTGTAGCCACAGATGCCGAAATAGTATTGGTGTCTATTAATGGCAACGAACTTATAAACAGTGATAACACTGCGGTTCTTGATGGCGTGAAATATATTTTTGATTATGCAAAATCTGTAAATAAGCCTTGTGTTGTAAATCTAAGCCTTGGCAGCCACCTAGGACCGCGTGATGGTTCATCTACCTTTGATTTACTTACGTCTGAGATGCTCGGCCCTGGACGTATCCTTGTTGGAGCAGCCGGAAATGATGGAGGCTCAAAATGTCACGTTAAAAAAACATTTAACGGAGAAAAGACTGATACTCTTGCAACATTTCTCGATTTTAAATACACATATCCACAATCAGGAACAGTAGAAATATGGTGCGACAAAGATATGGCGATTAAGTTTATCCCATTTGTATACAGAGCCAACAATAATACCATAAAGAAAGTTTATGAGCCTGCAATATTTAATATAACACAATGCGATAACCGTTCATACAACTTCACAATTGACAATGATTCTATTTCCGGAAATTTATCCGTTACCGGTGAAATAAATCCTATAAATGGTAAAACACATCTCATGTTGAATTTCAATTATTTGAATACGCCAAATTATTATCATGGCTTATATATTATATCATCAAATAAAGGTGATATAAATATGTGGACGGAAAATATATATTCACAATTCAGCAACTATGGCCTTAAAGGATTTGTAGACGGTAATGATGACATGACTGTTGGAGAAATTGGCGGTACAGGAAAAAGAATTTTGTCTGCTGGAGCATATGTGACATGTGATTATTGGTTGCAATTCGGAGTTCCACACTACATTGACGAGAAAGTTAATAGATTAGCATCGTTCTCTAGCCATGGACCTACTGCAGACGGAAGAATTAAACCTGATATTACAGCTCCTGGTACATTCATAAAATCATCCCTGTCAAACTATTATACAGGCGACAAAACAACATATTGTACAATAAACTGGAACGGTAATAAATATGAATATGGTTATATGCAAGGAACATCAATGGCTTCACCTTTCATTACAGGAGTAGTGGCAACATGGTTGCAGGCTTATCCTTATCTTACACCAGAAGATGCATTAAAAATAATGCAAAAAACTTCACGTCACGATTCATATACAGGTGAAGAGATTCCTACGAACAATTGGGGATATGGCAAGATTGACGCATATGAAGGTATTAAAGAATGTATACAACAAGCAAGCGAGATCAAGCCTAGTGTCATAAACAATCCTCATATGATTATTTTTAATGGTAAACAACTAAAAGTTGTTCCAGGTTTTTATGATACAAACATATGTATGCAATTATATAATCTTCAAGGAATATGCGTAGCAAAACATACAATTAGCGACATTAATGCCGGGGAAGAAATCGTATTCGATACAGATTGTATTCATAATGGTGTATATATATTTAAAATCTCTGGCGAAAAGACAAAATCAATAATTAAAAAAATAATAATTCAATAAATTATGATTAAAAATATTCTTTTTGCAACAATAATTGCTATTACAGCACCTGTTTGCGCACAAGAAACAACGACAATCCCCACAATAGGGGAAATGGAAGGCGATTTTTTAGTATTAAATTCGCAAGAATATAACGGAGAAAAAAGTTTGGCAACAATAAAACCTTTTAATATTGTACCAACAGACAATAGTTCTATCTCGGTAAGCGGGTTTTATATGAATGGATGTATTGATTTTAATGCTGAATATAACGAAAACACAGGTTCTATTAGTATTCCATCAGGTATTCCTGTATTTGATATGGAAACATATATGGTATATTTATATCCTTGGGATTCTGAAGCAGGAGAAGAAATCTTAAGGCCTATTGAATATAAATATATTGGCAATAATACTTGGGAATGTAATACAGACCTCATGCTAGTTGCTGTACAAGGCGAAGAAAAACAGACGGTTACATTCTCTAATGGGTCACGTATAGTACGTTGTAATGGTCAATCAAACAACACTTCATATGTTGGTTCCACAGGCAATCAAGATGAATATATCGAGTCTAGACCCTCTTATGTAGCAATAAATGGAAATACCATTGATATTTATAACATATTGCAAGCAGATCAATATGGTTATGGTGTACATTTGAGTGGAACAATCAACAAAGATGTTAACGAAGTAATGTTTAGATATACACTAACAGGACATGCCAATGATGGTACGTATAGAATGCTCACAGGATGTGAGTATGACGCTGAGACAAATATGCCCACAGGAATGTCTTATCCTGAGACAAGCAATGTTGGTATGATACATGCAACCATTGATATGGAAAAAGGTGAAATTGCCTTTAATCCGATGGCAATATGGGCTGCAGAATACGACACCAGTACAGGTAATATTTCAGTTAATGAAAATCTACTTTATGAATTTGTTAAAACTGTAAATGTAAATTATGACATTAATAATTCTGATGTCTCGGCAATAGAAACGCCTAATATTGCAGATGCAAATAAAGAGGTAAAACAAATAAACTATTATGCGATAGATGGAAGCAAACTTAAAACACCTCAATACGGCAGCCTTGTTATAAAAATGACAATATATAATGACGAGTCAAGAAAAGCTGAGAAAGTTATTTTTAAAGGATACGAATAACATCTACAATTATATTTTATAGCAAAGAAGCGGAATTTCTTATACAGAAGTTCCGCTTCTTTTCTATATTATTGACAAAAACTATCCATAGTAAATCTCAAATAAATAATACATACTTATTTTTTATCTTATATATTACTATGTTTACCCAAATAACACATATATCAAATCTAATGTATAAATTTACACTTTGACACATCTAATACGTATAATGATATCATATTAACAGTCATAAAAAATACAATTTTCACGTTTCTAACGACAATCAAGTTAATTGTGTCAATTTATCAATCTTGTTAAGGTGTAAAAAATGATTATGGCAAAAGATGTTTTATTACAAAAGTTTAATTTTCTATTATTTTTTCATCACATGCTTGTTGATAAACAATTAATTATTTATCTTTGTATAGGATTTATAATTATCCTATTCAAGTTTAGAACCTAAAATCTGCATGAAAAAATAGTGACTTAAGCCACTACTACATATTTGCAGAAGAAACCTTAAAAAAGAAAGACAACAATTATATGGTATACATATCTCTACCGGAGAATAGCACAAGGCAGTTATCTTTTTATCTTGCCATGGAAGAATACGCAGCCAGAAACATCAATGAATATGATTGTTTCTTTCAATGGCAAGTTGAGCCATCTGTGATATTTGGGCGCAATCAATTGATTGAGAATGAAGTAAACATTGAATATTGTCACAAGAATGGCATAAAGATGTATAGACGCAAAAGTGGCGGAGGGTGTGTATATGCAGACATGAGCAACATCATGTTTTCATACATAACAAGTGAAGAAAGTGTAGGCTTCACTTTCAACCGATACATTAACACCGTAATACATTTACTTAGAAAATTAGGCGTCGAAGCCACAACAAGCGGGCGTAATGACATTCTGATTGATGGTAAGAAGGTATCCGGAAATGCATTCTATCATATACCAGGACGAAATATAGTACATGGCACCATGCTCTATGATACAGACATGCAAAACATGGTAGGAAGTATTACTCCATCAGACGAAAAACTGATGAGCAAAGGAATAAAGAGCATAAGACAGAGGATAAATCTTCTAAAAGACTATATCAGCCTTGATATTGATGAATTTAAAGAATATGTGAAGAAGAACTTATGTGATAAGGAAATCGTACTAACGGAAGAAGATGTCGAAAAAATCAAAGAAATTGAAAAAGAATATCTTTCAACCGAGTTCATCTACGGCAACAACCCCAAATATACTGTTATTAAACGTAAAAGAATTGAACATGCAGGAGATTTTGAGTTGAGGATGGATATAAAAAATGGCATAATAAAAGATATTGAAATATTGGGTGATTTCCTAATCACAGGTGATATAAACGAAAGCATTAAAAACCGGCTTAAAAATGTGAAATTGGATAAGGAGTGTATTGAAAAAGCGTTGCCGGAACAGCTTGATGATGTCATAATGAACTTAAATAAAGACGAATTTATTAATATCATAATAAACTAAAAACATTTAAAAACCTTAGAAAATATGGAAAACAAAAAGACCTGTCTGCATGACAAGCATGTTGAGGCCGGAGCGCTAATGCAACCCTTCGGCGGTTTTGATATGCCAATTCAGTACACATCAATCATCGATGAACACAATGCGGTAAGACAGCATTGTGGAGTGTTTGATGTGTCACATATGGGCGAAATAACCGTTACAGGTAATGATGCAGAGAAATATGTAAGTCATATATTTACAAATGACATTAAAGACGCCACAGTAGGCAAAGTTTACTATGGCATGATGCTGTATGAAGATGGTGGTGTTGTAGATGACCTTTTAGTATATAAAATGGGAGAAAACAACTTCTTCCTTGTAATAAATGCAGCCAATATAGATAAAGATGCTAAATGGATTAACGATAATGCAAAAGGTTATGACGTTGAGATAACAAACCGTTCAGACTATTACGGCCAGTTGGCAGTGCAAGGTCCTGAGGCAGAAGATGTCATGAGAGAGGTTTTAGGTCAAGAATGTAGTGATCTTACATTCTATACAGCTAAAACTGTAATGATAGATGGTGTAGAAACAATTATTAGCCGTACTGGATATACTGGCGAAGACGGATTTGAGCTCTATAGTAGCCATGAATATATTAGAAAAGCATGGGATGAATTAATGAAGAGCGGACGCTGTAAACCATGTGGTCTTGGCTGCCGTGACACTTTACGTTTTGAAGCAGGACTTCCTCTATATGGTAACGAACTAAGCGACAAGATAACACCTGTTATGGCAGGTCTGAGCATGTTCTGTAAACTCGACAAACCAGAATTTATTGGAAAAGAAGCTATTGCGAAACAAAAGGCAGAAGGAATTAAGCTAAAGGTAGCAGGTATAGAACTGCATGACAAAGCGGTACCACGTCATGGATATACAGTAACATGCAATGGCAAAGAAATAGGAAAGGTTACAACAGGCTACCAATCAATATCCACCCAGAAAAGTGTATGCATGGCCTTAATTGATGCAGAATGTGCAAAACTTGGCAATCAAGTTGAAGTGCAAATTCGCAAGAAATCTTATCCAGGAACTATTGTGAAAAAAGCATTCTATCAAAAACATTATAAGAAATAAAAATATAGCTCATTATACAGCAATATTTTATAAGATTAAAACATAAATAACAACTAAAAATAAAGATAATATTATGGCAAAAGTTATTGAAGGACTCTATTACTCTGAGTCACACGAATTTGTAAGAGTTGAAGGTGAATATGGTTATATCGGTATCACAGACTACGCTCAAAATGCACTTGGAAACGTAGTTTATGTTGATATGCCTGAAGTTGACGACGAAATCGAAGCAGGCGAAGACTTCGGTGCTGTTGAAAGCGTAAAAGCTGCAAGCGACCTTATATCTCCTGTAAGCGGAACTGTCGTTGAGATTAACGAAAACCTTGAAGATACACCAGAACTTGTTAACAAGGATGCATATGAAAACTGGATCATAAAGGTTGAACTGACAAATAAAGAAGAACTCAACGAACTTATGGACGCAGAAGCTTATAAGAATTTCTGTGAGAAATAAAAATTACGTCAATATTTTGGGGTTAATTGAAGCGTGCATGTCTTGTTTCGTACAAAAGGGTGAATAAAAATCTAAAATATCTGATTTTGAGAGCCATAAATATATGTACAATCTAAAGATTAAAACTTCAATTAACTCCAAATATTTCTTTATATTTATCGTAAAACATATACAAACTCTTACACCTTAAATCCTAATGGCTTACAAATATTTTCCTCATACAGAAGAAGACATTGAACAAATGCTCAATGTCATCGGAGCTAAATCGCTGAAAGAACTTTATGCCGAAGTACCTGAAGAGATTATCTTTAAGGACCAGTATGAATTACCTGAAGCCAAAAGCGAAGTAGAAATACGTCAATTATTCAGCAAGATTGGCGAGAAGAACAAGAAATACACATGTTTTGCCGGAGCAGGAGTATACGACCACTATACCCCAGCAATAATACCACAATTAATACAACGTTCTGAATTCCTGACAAGTTACACGCCATACCAGGCTGAAATTTCACAAGGAACGTTACATTATATCTTTGAATATCAAAGTATGATGACAGAACTGACAGGTATGGATGTTTCAAATGCATCAATGTATGATGGTACGACTGCTACTGCAGAAGCTGTAATGATGGCATTCGGAGCTGCAAGAAAAGCAGATACAGTGCTTGTATCTGAAACGATAGATCCAAAGACTCTTGCAGTTATTAATACATATGCTCATTTCCACAATATCAAAATAGAAATGGTAAAGCAGGAAGAGGGAGTTACAGATATGAAATCAATGTCTTCTCTGCTTGAAAAAGGAAATGTCGCAGGAGTGGTTGTACAACAGCCCAATCGTTACGGAATAATTGAAGATTATGATGGCCTGGCAGATAAATGCCATGAACATAAAGCCTTAATGATTATGAATAGCGTAGCAGCTGACTTAGCACTACTAAAGACCCCAGGAGAACTTGGAGCTGATATCGCTGTAGGTGAGGCCCAGTCTTTAGGTGTTCCAATGTCATTCGGAGGTCCATATATCGGGTATTTATGCTGTACAGAAAAGCTTATGCGCAAAATGCCAGGACGTATTGTCGGAGAAACACGTGACAGCAGAGGACAACGCACTTTTGTACTTACATTACAAGCAAGAGAACAGCATATACGCCGCCAAAAGGCAACATCAAACATTTGTTCAAATCAAAGTTTGATGGCATTATTTGTTACAATATATATGTCAGTGATGGGCAAAGAAGGCCTTAAAGAGGCTGCAACTCTATCATATTCCGGAGCACACTATCTTTGTGATCAACTTAAAAATACGGGACACTTTAAACTCGCATACGACAAGCCTTTCTTTAATGAATTCTGCGTCAAATATGACGGGAACGTAGACGAGCTGCAGAAAAAACTAATGGACAATGGTATTCTGGGCGGTATAAAAGTAGCAGATGACACAATAATGTTTGCAGTAACAGAGAACCGCACTAAAGAAGAAATAGACAAATTAGTTGATCTATGCAAATAAACATGTAACCGTTATTTTAACAATCTGAAAAAGCACAATCATGAATAACAAATTATATGGCAAATTAATATTCGAGTTATCTCACCCCGGAAGAAAGGGCTACTCGATGCCAGAAAATAAATTCGGCAATTATACTCTGCCCGCAGAAATGAAAAGAAGCAAAGATGCCATGCTTCCTGAATGTGATGAACTTACAGTTGTACGTCATTATACAAATCTTAGCGGAAACAACTTTGGTGTTAACAACGGCTTCTATCCCTTAGGAAGCTGTACTATGAAATATAACCCTTCAATAAATGAAGAAATGGCTGCAGCAGATGCATTTACAGCTTTGCATCCACTACAACCAGAAAATACATGCCAAGGTGCATTGGAGGTTTATTATAACCTCCAAAAATCACTTGCTGCAATAACTGGCCTTGAAGAGTTTACATTGAATCCTTTTGCAGGTGCACACGGAGAGTTGACCGGTCTTATGATTATTCGTGCATGGCATGAGAGCCGAGGCGACCACAAACGTGTAAAAGTAATTATACCTGACTCTGCTCACGGAACAAATCCTGCTTCTGCTGCAGTATGTGGACTTGAGATTGTTGAGGTAAAAAGTACAGCAGAAGGAATTGTTGACGTAAACGATCTTCGCGGACTGCTTGACGATACAGTCGCTGCAATGATGATGACAAATCCTAATACATTAGGATTGTTTGAAAAAGAAATTCCGGAAATAGCTAAGCTAGTTCATGAATGCGGTGGACTAATGTATTATGATGGTGCAAACCTTAATCCAATGCTCGGTGTATGCCGTCCTGGTGACATGGGTTTCGATGTAATGCACATAAATCTTCATAAAACATTCTCAACGCCTCATGGAGGTGGCGGTCCCGGCTGTGGTCCTGTAGGCGTAAGAAAAGGACTGGAACATCTACTTCCCTGCCCTAAAGTAGTCAAAGAAGGTGACACCTACAAAGTTCATACTCAAGGTGAAGGTGATATTCATGTAGGAGCATACCTAGGAAACTTTGGCGTTGCAGTAAAGGCTTATTCATATATTCTGTCATTAGGAAAAGAGAATATAAAGATGGCAGGTCCATTAGCAACACTTAATGCTAACTATATTAAAGAACGTCTAAAAGATGTATACGACCTACCGATTGCCTCTATTTGCAAACATGAATTTGTGTTCAACGGACTCAAAGACAAATCGACAGGTGTGACCACTATGGATGTTGCCAAGCGTTTGTTGGACTATGGGTTCCATGCTCCGACAATTTACTTCCCTCTGCTATTCCATGAAGCAATGATGATTGAACCGACAGAAACGGAAAGTAAGGAAACTATAGATGAATTTATCAACATTATGTGTATAATAGCCCAAGAGGCAAAAGATAATCCTGAACTTGTTAAAACTGCACCTCACAACACCCCAATAGGACGTGTAGATGATGTGTTGGCAGCCAAACAACCTGTGTTGAGATATAAAGGATAATCTCTATACAGATTATTTTGGCAGTAAGTCTTGTCGATTTCTGAAATACACGAAGCCGGCAAGACTTACTTTTATCCCATAAAAATGTTTTAAAGAAGAATATCTTTATACAATATAATTAAAGAAAATACTAATAAATGAAAACAGACCTTATTATAATTGGTAGTGGCCCCGGTGGATATAACACTGCATGCCATGCTGCAAAAAATGGCCTCAATACAATAATTTTTGAAGACAGACAAGCAGGTGGAACATGTCTTAACCGAGGATGTATACCAACAAAAACACTATGCCATGAAGCAGACATGATAGAAGCAGTTGCAACAATGACAGGTTCACGACCTGAAGTTGATTTCAACAAAGCCATAACTCGCAAAGAACAAGTAACCGCCCAACTCCGTGAAGGAGTTGAGGGGCTTATGAAATCTCCTGGCATAACATTTATAAAAGAACGTGCTTCATTTAAAGATTCTAAGACTATTATTGCAGGCGGTGAAGAATATACAGCTGATAACATTATAATTGCAACTGGTTCGGAATCAAAATTACCTCCAATCGAAGGCATTGATGAAAAAGGAGTTGTTACGTCAACAGAACTTCTTAATTTGGAAAAGCTTCCAAAACATTTATGCATAATTGGAGCAGGAGTAATAGGGATGGAGTTCGCTTCAGTGTTTAAAACGTTTGGAAGCGATGTTACTGTCATTGAGTTTCTAAAAGAATGTCTCCCCGCCATTGACTCTGATATAGCAAAACGCATGCGCAAAGTTATGGAGCGCCGCGGAATTAACTTTAATATGCAGTCTGCTGTAAAAAGCATACATAAAAATAACAATAAGTTAATAGTATGCTTTGATAAGAAAAACAAACCTCAAGAAGTTGAAGCCGATATTGTACTTGTTGCGACAGGCCGTAAACCAAACATAGAAGGACTTGGGCTTGAAAATACAGATATCAACTATGATAACAAGGGAATCAAAGTTGATGACAATATGCAAACCAACATAGGTGGAATATATGCTATTGGTGATGTTAACGGACGTGCAATGCTTGCACATGCTGCCACTGCTCAAGGCATGAGGGCAGTAAATCATATTTGCGGAAAGAAAGATGCAATACGCATGGAAATTATGCCCGCAGCTGTGTTCACTAATCCTGAAGTTGCAGGAGTTGGTTTAACTTCTGACCAATGTGACTCAATGGGTATTGAATATAATACCCGTAAAGGATTTTATCGTTCTAATGGTAAAGCCCTGGCTATGGATGAAAGCGAAGGCATGGTAAAGTTGATAACAGATAAAGATAATAAGATTATCGGATGCCATGCATATGGGGCTCATGCTGCTGATTTGATTCAGGAAGCAACGGCTATTATGAATTTCAACGGAACAACAGAAAACTTAGTGGATATAATTCATACTCATCCAACGCTTGAAGAAATTCTTCATGATGCAGCATTATAGCTTCTGACTATAAACAGATTACTACCAAACGACAAAGAGGATGTCTTTCTTTTTTAAGACACCCTCTTTGATATAATGTATTTATCTTATCATGATTTTACTTTATACATGCTAATAGCAATGTTTGCATGACACAAAACTACCACTATTTCACAAATAGTTTATCTGCAGATGAAGCCTGAGACGGTACACCAACACGTCCACCAATATGGCAACTTCGCATCTCAACGTTCAACGTATTGTCAAAACTTACAGCATTATCCACCTCTTGAATTTCAACATTGCTAAAAATAACATCTGATATCGGTTTCTGAGACGTACCCTGTAATACTAGTCCAGCCTTTCTTACTTTACGGCAAAAAAGACTGTCAACATAAATATTCTTTACATCTGTATAATGAATATTATTAAGTCCTTCGCCAGCATACATACTTGTAACATAGAACAAGTCTTCTACTTCATCAAACCTACAATTCTTCACATATAGATTTTTGATAAATCCACCACGATCAGGATTGGTCTTAATATATATTCCACGTTTACAATAACCACCATATGTGCAATTCTCGACAAAAATATTTTGAACTCCTGAAGACATTTCGCTGCCAAGCACTACAGCATGCAAACCTTTAAAACGGCAATTACGTATAATAATGTTTTTAGAAGGCATAGTTGATGCCCATCCGTCATTGTCTCGTCCACTTTTTATTGCAATATTGTCATCACCATTATTAAACTCAATATTCTCTATCAAAATATTTCGTGAACACTCAGGATCGATACCATCATTATTCACAAGTTTTGCATCGTAACGAAGGGAACGGCATATGACATTCTCGCTCTTAAGTAAATGAATACACCAAAAAGGCGAATTAGTTATAAACACATCAGATAAGGTTATATTTTTACAATTGTAGAATTGTATAAGCTGTGGTCTTAACCAAAAACCGTTACCAAAACGACGCAATTCAATGGGAATCTCTTCATGATTCATTTTACGGCTGAGAGCCTGCCCTTCCTTCTGCTTTGACTTCCATGTTGCAAACGTTGAAGAGGCATTGCCATCTATTTTTCCTTTGCCAATTATTGATATATCATGAAGATTATATCCATAAATAAAGGGACTGTAATTATATAAGAATGTACCTTCCCAACTTGTTTTAACGAGAGGAAGATAATATTTAGGATTAGAATCAAATTTTATAATAGCCCCATCCATAAGTTCAAGACACACATTGCTCACAAAATGTATGGGTCCTTTAAGCAGGAACGTTCCAGATGGCACTATAATATGAGCCCCACCCTGCTTCGCTGCACTTTGCATTGCTTTGTCAAAAGCCGGCTTATCATTTTTAACCCCATCTCCAATGGCCCCAAAATCTGTGATACTAATTATATTGTCTGAAATTTTTGCTCCTGTAATAATGGATAACAACGAATCACGTTTGTTAATCCGCTCTGATTCTATACTACGAAAAGTGTCAGCAGATATTTTTTGAAAGCCCAAAAGCACAAATAAGAATGCATACAAAATTATCCTCATAATAAAAGCATATAGTAAAAAATAGATTAGTTCAAAAAATACGACAACCGGATAGCTTCTTTTATAGGCTATCCGGTTGTTATCTATTTGATATAATTATTTTCAGGCATTAGCATACCTTCTCCAAACGTTTCATAATAGAGAAGATAAACACTGCAGATATTAAACAGAGTACAACAAGAATACCCCACAAGATCCACAATGGCAGACCGCCCCATAGCATACCGATAATAGAAACTAAATAGTTACCAATGGCAGTTGCTGCAAACCATCCACCCATCATAAGTCCCTTATACTTTGGAGGAGCAACCTTTGATACAAAAGAGATACCCATCGGAGAAAGGAACAACTCGGCAAATGTAAGAACAAGATATGTGCCGATTAGGAGGTTGGGAGTTACACGATAATCACCCGTAGTTGATGCAAGTGCATCTGGAACAGGAAGTCCAAATGAACCAAGAACCATGATCATGAAACCAACAGCAGCGATAAACATACCTATACCTATTTTACGTGGTGCAGAAGGTTCCTTGCCTTTATTAGCCAAATAGCTGAACACAGCCATAGAAACGGGAGTAAGTGCAACGACGAAGAACGGATTAAACTGCTGGAACTTCTGAGGGAGGATACTGATAGACTCATCCATTGCATTGTAATTAAAGTACAACACAATAAGTGAAACTATAGTAACAATTGTAGAAATGATTTTACCTTTTGATTCTTTTGACTGGAATATAGCAAATACTCCGTAAACAGCGATTGCAATGAGTACCAGATTCCATACGTCAAAGCCAATACGTGTAAGTCCTGTGGCCGTTGCAGCCGTATAGTCACGCGCAAAGAAGGTAAGTGTAAGACCATTCTGATGGAATGCCATCCAGAAGAAAATTACAACAGCAAACACTAAGCAAAGAGCTACTACACGTGACTTTGTCTCTGCAGGAGTAAGTTCTTGAACATGAACTGAAGATTCGCCGTTATTTTCTGCATCCTGCTTAACATTCACATCTGCATGCTTAAATGTCTTACGGCCTAAAACATAAATAAGCATAGAAATAATCAATGATACACATGCAACAGCAAATCCCATGTGATATGACTGTGAAAGCACGTTGATGTAGTCGTTTGCAAAATTTGTAAGAGAAGAAGCGTCAGTTGCAACATTCTGAGAAGATGCCAAAGATATAAACTTCGTCAAAGCCTCTCCTGAAAGAGTACCATCAAGATACTGGTGTGCAAGGGCAGGAATATCACCATTATAAACATAATTATGGGTTTTCATATACCAGTCTGTGATCTTCTCAGCCGCTGTAGGTGCAAAAAGTGCACCAATATTAATTGCCATATAGAATATTGAGAAGGCTGTATCACGTTTTGCTGAATACTTTGGATCATCATAAAGATTACCAACCATTACCTGCAAATTGCCTTTAAAAAGACCGGTACCTAGGGCTATCAGGAATAAAGATCCTACCATGGCAGCAATTCCTACAGCATTATTGCCAGTAGGTATCGCCAGACATATATAGCCGATAAACATAACTACGATTCCGGATGTCACCATCTTACCGAAACCAAATTTATCAGCCAATATACCGCCTACAACCGGGAGGAAATAGACCAATGCCAAGAATCCGGCAAAGATATTGGATGTAACTGTGGCTGTGAAGCCAAACTTAGCCTGCAAGAATAATGTGAAAATTGCAAGCATTGTGTAATAACCGAAGCGTTCGCCCGTATTTGCAAGCGCTAACGCATAAAGCCCTTTAGGCTGTCCTTCAAACATATAATATCTACTTTTTAAATTATTAATATTTATTTCATTTCATAGTATTTTTACAAACATACAAGACAATAAACACAGAAAGTATTTTTATCTTATATTTTCATTATGCAAATATACACAATCCACACTATAAATGAAAATTATTGGTAAATATTTTTATATGAAAAACTATTTCTTTCATAAAGGAATAGGATCATTATGCAAGTTTAATACATATATTTTAACACAAAACGGATTTTATGTCTTCCATAATCTAAATATTCATACCTTATAAGTATCTTTATGTTTTCTCTATAATAAAGAAAATGTATATATAACTTCAACCAAAAATCAATTGATAGAGAAAAGAAAACCTAACTTTGCTATCAAAAAAGACAGCAAAGTTAGGCAACTAAACAAAAGTCTTGCAGTTATAAATAACAGCAAGACTTTTATTATTTATTCATGAACATAAATATCCCAACCAAGATAATTTTCTACGGCCTCACTCAATATATCTACTACATCAGTGCGAACCATTGCCACATGATGTTCAAAGCCGTTCTTGCAAATAAACTTCATAAGTTTCTGCAAATTGTTCACTTTGGTGACAGCTATACATCCATCCATACCATATGGGTCATTTGTAAGCTCTCCCTTTCCGAGATAACTCTTTATACAGCCGAGCGTATCATCCGTAGAGATGCGGAAGTATGTAAAATCTCCTTCAGTGCATTTTCCATACACAGCACCGAATGTATTAACCTTACCTAAGGTTCTACCAAGAACGCCAAGCGGTCCAAGCTTAAGGTCGTTATTAACAAAACTCTTCGGGAAGTTTCCACAGTGAGTACATACACATTTATTACGATCTTCAGCAAAGTTGTTATTCCAATCTAGCAATGCAGCCGGTTTGCCTGAAGCAAGACTCAGAGCATACATAGACACCGCTCCGGCGATATCAGTTTCACAAGCACAAGGAATAAGCTTTTCGCCAAGCATACTCATTGTAACGCATGCTGCGCATCCATAGTTCTGCTCAAGAGAATCCCAACACTGAATTGCAGCTGCATCAACCTCATTAGCCTGTATCCATTCTTCTACTGCCAATCCGAACTTAGCCTGTAATGCCAACTTTTCCTGATAAGCCTCTGGTACCTTTGCATAATGGCTTATCTCCTCCATTTTTGCCTTCAAAGCAGATGCTTCATTATCTATTTTTCTTGCATTGAAAAGAATCTCACTGAGGTCTACAGGCACAACAGTTATACCACTTGCCTGGAGAAGTTTCTCACTTGCACGACATGTGTTAAATCCGAGTGGACGTGTACCAATCTGGCCTATACGTGCATGAGTAAGTTTACGTACAACACGGCAGATGGCAGCAAACTTGTTGATATCCTTCATCAGCAGGTCGCTGTGTATAGAATAGGTGTGGAATGTTGTATCTGTAAACGGTATTCCATACTGATACAGGTTGTTACAAACAGATATCTTTCCACAGAAGGCATCACGGCGGCTATCAAGATCAACTTTGTCGTTTTGGTCGTCACAGGCCTGCACAAGAACAGGTACATGCAACTCTGCGCGACTGATAGCATTGATTATTCCTACTTCAAAGCCAAAGTTAGGCAGAGACACAATTATTCCGTCGATGTCATCACGGTTAGCACGGAACAGCGCAGCACATTTTTTGCCGTCTTCAACCGTCTCCATAGAACCACCGGTAGGAGTGTCCTGCTCATCCAATATAACATAGCCGTATCCGGCTTTATCTAACTCTTCCAACAACGTCTTACGTACATCAACAGCCAACTCTGAGTTGAAATACGCACGGGTACCGATAATCAGTCCAAACGTTTCCTTTCCTGTTTTAGCTTGTTTCTTCATAGTGTTTTCGTCTTTATTATTTATGATTTATTTTCTATTAACAGTATGTATGGCCTCTGTCCAACCAGCATAAAGGCGTTCACGCTCGTCACATGACATGGCTGGGAATATACGGTTGTCAGATGTGCGCAATGCAGCCACCTCATCCATATCCTTCCAAACCTTGCGTGCCAGACCATTCATAATCATAGCTCCCATTGCCGATGCCTCTTCTATATCAGAGCGATTGATGCATGCATCAAGCATGTCTGCCTGAAATTGCATCAAAAGTTGATTCTTTGTAGGTCCTCCGTCCACACGCAGCTCCTTTAAAGTTATTCCGGCTTGTTTTGTCATCAGGTCAATCAAATCTTTTATTTGATAAGCTATTGCCTCCAATGCAGCCCTACAGATATGTCCTTTCTCTGTAGCCAAAGTCATTCCACATATCATAGCCTTTGCCTGAGAGTTCCACCACGGAGCACCGAGACCAGCAAATGCCGGTACCATATAAACTCCTCCGTTATCCGGAACTTCAAGAGCAAACTTCTCTATCTCCGCAGGACTTTCAATAAGATGCAGGTTGTCAGTCATCCATTTGATTGTCGCACCCGTACAATGAATATTTCCTTCAAAAGCATAGAAAATCTTGCCTTTTGCAGCAAAGCCAACTGAAGTTACGAGACCTTCGGGAGCAGCCACAGCGTTTTCGCCGATATTCACCATAACAGACGAACCTGTTCCATATGTTGCTTTACCCATACCAGCCTCAAAACACATCTGACCAGCCAAAGCACCATGTGAATCGCCAAGCATACCGGCAATAACAATAGGCTCATCAAAAACTCCCTCTACAGTTGTTTCACCAAATACAGAATCGCAAGGCATAGGTTTTGCCATCATATTGCGTGGTATTGTCAGCAAGTTGAGGAGTTCATCATCCCAGTCTAATGTATGGATATTAAACAACATTGTACGCGACGCATTGGTATAGTCTGTCACATGCTCCTTGCCACCTGTCAGTTTCCACACAAGCCATGTGTCAATCGTACCCATCAGAAGTTCCCCATTATCTGCAGCCTGACGTGCTCCCTGAACATTATCCAATATCCATTTGACACCGCTAGCGGCAAAATATGGGTCAATGAGCAGTCCGCTACGCTCACGAATCAGGTCTGTATATCCACGCTCTCTCAATTCATTGCATATAGCTGCTCCACGCTGACACTGCCAAACCACGGCATTGTATACCGGTTTACCAGTAAAACGGTTCCAAACCACAGCCGTCTCACGCTGGTTTGTAATTGCCAAAGAATAAGATGCTTCGGCATCATCTACAGTCTTAACCACCTCACGTATGGCTTCGACCATATTATTATATATCTCCTCTGCATCATGCTCAACCCATCCCGGCTGAGGATAATATTGCTTATGGGCAACATTCTTACGACAGACCAACTGGCAATGCTCGTTAAAGAGCACTGCCTTTGTGGCTGACGTACTTTGATCAACGGTTATAATATATCTCATTTCAAAACCTTCTATAAGTTACTCAAGGCTTTTACTTCAAAAAGTCTTTAGCTGTAGCATAAATGCCTTCAGCATCTAACTTATAATAATGGAATATCTCCAATGGCTTGCCATGAATAGCGTTTTCGTCAGGAATACCGAGTATACGCATAGGAACAGGGCAATTCTGACTCACTGTTTCTGCAACAATTGCTCCCAAGCCACCATACATGCTATGCTCTTCTACTGTCATTATTCGTCCAGTCTCGCGTGCAGCCTTAACTATAGCCTCAGTATCAGCTGGTTTAAGAGTATGCATGTCGATGACACGAGTGCTTATACCCTCCTCTGCAAGGCGCTTTCCGGCCTGAAGAGCATGCCAAACTGTTTCACCAGTAGCAATAATTGTCAGGTCCTTACCATCCTGAAGCTGTATAGATTTTCCAATCTGATAATCAAAATTATTATCTTCATAAACATCAGGAACAGCATTACGGCCAACGCGAACATAAACAGGATGAGGATAATCTACAAGCTGCTCAACAAGTTTACGTGTCTGTCGTGCATCGCAAGGAAGTACAACCTGCATGCCGGGGAATGTGCGCAGCACAGCAATATCATGCAAACTATGATGAGTGGCGCCCAAAGCTCCATATGCAACGCCACCACTTACGCCCAGGATCTTAACCGGTTGGCCTGAATAAGCCACGTCAACCTTTACCTGCTCAAGACTGCGTGCTACATAAAAGCATGCAGGACCACATACGAACACTTTTTTTCCGCATGAAGCCAAACCAGCAGAGATGCCTACAGCATCCTGCTCTGCAATACCGCACTCAACAAACTGCTCAGGCAATTCTTTTGCAAAGTCTGTCAGAGTAACCGAGCCACGGGCATCGGTCGTTACGGCTACAATATTCTTATCTTTTTTACCAAGTTCAACCAGTGCATCGGTAAAACTTTTACGGCAAGCAACACTTTTTATTTCCATTGTTAACAATTCTTTTTAAGTTCTTCAATACGGTTAGTAATCTCAGCGATAGCTTTCTCATACTCCTCTGCCGTAGGCACGCCATGATGCCATTTCAGCACATTTTCCATGTATGAAACGTGGAAGCCCTTTGTTGTATGAAGCACAACCATGTGAGGCTTTCCGTTGTTATAATCTATCGATTCAAGGCAGTTAACAATAGCCTCAATATCGTTGCCGTCAACATCATATACATCCCATCCGAAAGCCTTCCAGCGCTCGTTAAGAGACTCAAGTTTCATCACATTCTCTGTTGTGTCACTTATCTGCAAGCCGTTTCGGTCTATCATTGCAACAAGATTATCCAACTTATAATTGCTTCCGGCCATGGCTGCCTCATATATTGAGCCTTCGCCCTGCTCGCCGTCGCCCATAAGTACAAATGTACGATAAGGCTTCTTATCCATTTTTGCAGCAATGGCACAACCTACACCAATTGAAAGACCGTGACCTAATGCACCGCTGTTAAATTCTATACCCGGGACTTCAACCGTAGGATGACCTGCCAACACAGACAGATAATCGCCATAAGTGTCGACAAGTTCTTTTGTTATGAAACCTTTTGCCTCGAGCACACAATAAAGTGCTTCCACACAGTGACCCTTGCTCATAATGAAACGGTCGCGCCCTTCCATTTTCGGATTCTCAGGGTTTACGTTCATGACACGCATATACAATGCTGTCAATACATTCAAAGACGAGAGATCGCCGCCGATATGACCGGCTTTGGCTTTATATACGACCTCTAACAAACGTTTTCTGATTTCCTCGCATTTCAATGTCAACTCAGGAATGCTCATTAATTTGTCCATATTTATATTGGTATTATTAAAATATATCTACTTGTAAATGGTTTTCATAATGTAATTACAAATTTAAACATTATTTTTTATAAGCTATTGCAATGTAACAAAAAACAAAGCAGAATAACATAAAACAAGGATGTTTCAAGCACCCTAAATATTCGACTGACTTTTCGTCAAATTGTACTATTACGGAACTGTTAAATTTATTCTATTTTCATTTAAAGCGTTCAGAATAGCCATGCTCAAAGCAAATACGACAAAACATCAAAATTTTACGCAAAACATCACTTTTTCGTAATCATCTGAAAATCAATGTATTATATAATTCTGTATTTCAACCAATGACAATACCATCGTCATTAACGGCCTTTTACAAGATAAAAGTTCATCTTTTACATAATAAAAGAATGTATTTTGCAACAAAACTCAGCACATTTTAAGTAAGAAACAACTGATTTTTCAAAGTAAAATCAGTGAAAAAGGACGTAAAACTCAATAAAAGCCGCTTTACATTACGGCTTTTATTAAGAAAACACGGAACATTTTTTCTAGAACAGAAAAAAATAATGACAAAACTTTTTACTACTTACGCTATTAACAATTGTCCTATTTACGAACATCCGCATATGATCATTCAACATCAGACGCCCTGAACAGGACAGCCTAATTTGTAACAAGATATCACAAGATGATGTTGAACAAGTAACCGGAGATAATTATAAATAACGTTATTGTCCCAAAGAAAATGCCGATGAGACGCCATGTCATAACTTTTTTAAGAAGTGTTGCTTCCGGCAAAGACAAGCCCACAACTGCCATCATAAAAGCAAGAGCCGTGCCCACAGGAATGCCTTTTGCCACAAACACCTCAATAACAGGCACTATTCCTGCAGCATTGGCATACATGGGAACTGCAAGTAGAACAGAAAGAGGAACAGCAAACCAGTTTGTCTCTGACATATACTGTTCAAAAAAGCCTTCTGGTACATAACCATGCATGAAAGCCCCAATGCCAATACCGATTACGACATAAAGCAACACGCCCTTAACTATACCTAACGATTCTTTTACTATTATCGGCAAACGCTGCATGAATGGAGTATTGTCTCGTTCCCATGCATTAGAACCGGCGATGGAATTAAGTTGGATTTGCCTAACCCAATCGCTCAGATAACGCTCCAATCTCATTTTTCCCAAAATGTAACCGCCAATCATTCCAAGTAAAATGCCGCTTATTACATATATGGCAGTTATCCTTATGCCGAATGTTCCGATAAACATTGCTACAGCCACCTCATTTACCAATGGTGAGGTTATAAGATATGCAAAAGTAACTCCCAATGGTATTCCGCCCTTTACGAAGCCTATAAACAATGGTATTGACGAACAGGAACAGAATGGTGTTATTGCACCAAACAGCGAAGCGAAAAAATACTGCAAGCCATATAACTTACGCGAAACCAGATATTCGCGTAGACGCTCTATTGGAAAATATGCATTAATTATGCCCATGATTATACTAATCAGAAGCAACAGCAGCAATATTTTAATCGTATCATAAAAAAAGAAATTAACTGACGATCCCAATGCCGTACCTGCATTAAGACCAAACACATCATACACAAGCCAATCTGCAAAACTTTGTATCATAATATCACATCTTTTATGTTTGTAAAAATACGAACAGAAAATATAAAAAAATACTATTCACACACGTAGCGGGGCAATTCCGCTTTTTTTTATTTCTGTCAGATAAAATCTGGCAAAGACATTTTTAATATCGTCGCGCACTCTCCTAAATTCCGTCATAATAAAATTTACGTCACCCGACAATCTTGAAGGATCATCAAAACCGATATGCAACCTCTTGCCCACCCTGCCTTTAAATGCCGGACATGTTGCATCGGCATCGGAACATACTGTTATGACGTAATCCCAATACTCATCAAGATATTCCATCACATTCACAGGAATATGACTACTTATGTCAACTCCGGCCTCTTTCATTACGGCCACAGCTTTCGAGTTTACCTGTTCAGCCGGCTTTGTTCCGGCTGAACGTACATAAAGACTATCGTCAAACGACTGTAAGAAACCATGCGCAATTTGACTCCGGCAACTGTTTCCGGTACACAATATCAAAATTTTCATATCAAATTATACATCATCAAGCCATAATATATTCCGACAAATATAAACACGACTGCAACTATACGGCTGAACCATTTCTGAAAGACTTGCATTTTATTATAGAATTTTCCTATTCCGGACACACTATAGGCTAATACCCATGCCGCCAGCATGACCGGCAAGCCTGTAGCCAGGGCATAGACAACGGGCAGGAAATAGCCCTCACCTTCCATAGCAGCCATAGGAATAAGCATACCAAAATAAAACAGTCCGCTTGTAGGACAAAATGCCATTGCAAATAATATCCCAAGAAGGAGGCTGCCCCATGCTCCTTTCAGCCTTTCAGTCCTTTCCGAGGCACTGAAGCCAAATTTCGGCAAATGAAGTTTGTCGCTAAAAAGCATAAACAAGCCGATTAGAACCAATGCTGGAGCAAGAAGCAGCTCGCCCCACTCGCTAACACCTTTTTGTATAAAAAACATGTCGGCTCCACGCCTAAGCAACACTATAAGTATTGCGCCAAGGACGGAATACGCAATCATACGGCCGGCTGTGTATAACAAACCATTCAAGAATATGCGATTACGGCTGTCAAGATTTTTACTGATAAAACCTATTGCAGTAATATTGGTTGCAAGAGGGCAAGGACTTACAGCTGTAAGCAGCCCAAGCAAAAATGCTGTAACAACAGGTATCTCGCTGCTATCAAGCAAGCTTTGCAAGTATTCCATACGTAAATGCTATTTCAACAACTGATTAATCTTTTTCTTAAGCTCGGTTTTAAATTGTGCCGTATTATTTCTGGCATACCTTAATTCCGCAACACTATTATAAAATATTTTTTTTAAGTACCTGAGCAAC
>ERZ791623.116-NODE-116-length-57465-cov-7.463891_pt1 | contig 57465 bp, 38 predicted proteins | sample MGYA00510268_ERZ791623 | MGnify/ENA primary metagenome ERZ791623 (study PRJEB30046, sample SAMN00715216) | human gut metagenome | study: EMG produced TPA metagenomics assembly of the A metagenome-wide association study of gut microbiota in type 2...
GAACTTATACGGGAAGTTGGAGAGAAGAAGACCGTCAAAGCAATAGAGAAATTCAGAAAATAAAGCCCAAACAGCATGTTACAATATTTATTCTGCTGTAAAAAAAGCATAAATAAATAGGGTGCCCAGTTCGTTGTGCCAATTTTAGCTCACTTTTCTAAGCGTCTTGTTCCGTTCCGTAACCCACTTCTTGGGCAGGTGCTCGGTTGACCAGGCACTGATGTTCCTCAGTTTAACATTTACAATGTGCGTTTTCAGACTTAAATTTCAAGATGCCCGAGATTGTCACGTTCTTAAACAAAGGCACATAATCCGGCAGAAAGTTTTGACAACGTTGAAAGCAACTTCTTTAAGATACTTGTTACGCTGAAAGCTGTCCATCTTCTGCAAATTAGCGCGCTGAGCGTTTATAACAGAAAATCAGCACAGTCTAAAGGCGAGAATTGTAATCGGTTTTCTCATCCTTCAAAAGTTCTATTTCTACATGGCGGGGCAAAGATAGCAATAAATATCGATAATACGGTGGCTACGTTAGATTTATATAAATAGCCCCTCCCCTTTTGTGATGTCCGGGGAGGGGCCTTTCTTACGCTATTCGTTCTCTTTTTTTGGGGGGAGGGGGAAAAAACATCTTACTCCCAAATCTTCTCCGGGTCGTCAGACCGCCACAGCTTGGAGCGGGCACTGCGCGGATCCAGCATCGTATCTGATGACGGGTTGGGATTGGCTATCTCAGAGGAGGCGGCGAGGAGGCTGTCGGATGTCTCCAAGCCTCCAAAATAAACTTTCATTGATGGTGCTTGATAGTATTTCTTCATAGTCATTGTCTTGTTAAAAAAGTTATTTTATGACGACTTTCTTGCCGTTGTGGATAAACACACCATGCTGCGGGGCATAGACGCGGTGGCCCGTGAGGTCGTAGTAGGCGTTGTTGGCCTTGGCGGCAGCGGCGCTCACAGTGCTGATGCCCGTGAAGATGGTTGAGGGAAGGGCATAGAATGACTTGGCACCGGCTGCGGTGATGGTGAGGTAGGCCTTGCCGGCGGCCAGCGAGCCGCTCTCCATCTTGTACCAGCCCAACTGACCGTCAACAACGCCAAGACCGTACTGTGTACCGTCGCAGGTTGTTTTCTCCGTGGCGCTGCCCTGCAGGCCGTTGGCGGTCACGTTGTCGGCCGTGTCGTTCTGCTTGAGGAAGTCGGTGGTGTATTCCTTAGCCTCATCGCCATAGACCAGGACGGGTGTGTTGGCAGGCACCTTTTTCACCTCTGTGTAGGTCACGGCATCATTGGCATATTTAGCGAGATAAGCCTCCAGGCCGCTGTTGGTGAAGTCGAGGGGATACTGGCTCACGAGCGTAGAATACTTATAGCCATCCGAAGTAACTTTCGGGCTCTCCCATACGATGTTGCTACTGCTCTCATCACCCGACACCGAACGGTCGAGGTTGGCCGTCAGGATGTCGTAGGCAGGGTTATCCACTGAGGCAAGGATTTTCACCGTATAGGTCTTGCCCTGCTCGCCTCTCAGCCATGCACCGGCACCGGCAGGGACCTGCTGCACCTCCTTCATCAGCAGGTGGCCGTCGCTGAGATTGTAGGCCACATAGGCAGACAGACCGTCGGCACCTGAGAAATCGACAGCGAAGTCGCGGCCGAAGTGGTCGTCGCTGGCCGACAACGTGATAGGATAGTCGTAGCTGACGTTTTTGTCGCCCCATCCCTTGTTGGCATCGGTAATGTAGAACGTGCACTTGTCCTGGTCAGAATAGCCCTCGTTGACGGGAGTGGTGGTACCGAGATAGATGACTTCGGTAAGGCTCGAGGTGCCGTTCAGCCACATGTATCCGAAATCTGTCACCGAGGCCGGCAACGTGAGATACTTCAGCGAAGAGCAATTTTGAAAAGCATATTGGTTAATTCTGGTTAAGCCTTGTTTGGGCAGCGCCACCGTGATAAGCTTCTGGCAATTGTAGAACACGCCGTCCTCAATATGCGACATTTTCTCTGGCCAGGTGAAATACTCCAGGCCGCAGCCCTCGAAGGCCCAGGAACCGACCCAGTTGACCGACGAGCCGCCGGTGACGGACTTAAGGTTGGAGCAGCCCTTGAAGGCATGGTCGTTGATGGCCGTCAGCGTGGAGCCGAGGTCAACCGAGGTAATCTCCGTGTGGTTGTAGAAAGCCGACGTGCCGTCGCCGCCCTTGATGCCCGTCACCCGGTAGGTCTTGCCGTCCTTTTCCGCGGTCTCGGGGAGCTTGATGACACCCGATTCCGGGACATCTGAAACACCGGCGATGTCGGCCGTAAGATTTTCGTCGTTGTACTCAAACGTCCATTTCTGGGCCTTGGCCGTAGTGGCACCTAATGCCAGCACGCATAACAATGAAAGATAGAATTTTGGCATAGTAATAAATATTAAAAATTGAACAATTTATTCGAAGTCCAGTCATTACAGTAGCAACACCTTACTACCAAACACTTATGTATATGACTGGACTTCAGGACTTCACAATTCCATTACTTCTTCGCAAACAGGCTCATGGCAAAGCCGCCACCGCGGGCCTCTCTGACCGTAATCTTGTCGCCGCGCTTCACTGTGCGGTGCGTGATGCGGTAAGCCTTGGGGTTCTTCTCGTAGTCGGCATCGGCGGCATCCTCGTAGAGGTCCATCTTGTACTTGCGACCCTTGTCGAGAAAGTCGAGGCGGATGACAGCCGTATGGCCGTCGGCATCGCACTTGCCGCCGACAAACCAGTTGTCCGACTTCTTGTCCTTGCGGGCCACGGTGATGTACTTGGCCGGCTCGGCCTCAAGGTACTTGCTGTCCTGCCAGTCAACCGGCACGTCGCGGATAAACTGGAACGCGTCATCGAACTTCTCGTAGTTCTCGGGCAGGTCGGCCGCCATCTGCAGCGGCGAGTACATCACGAGGTAGAGGGCCAGCTGGCCCACGAGCGGCGTGTGGCCGTAGTTCTGGTTGCCACTCCAGTTCTTCAGCTGCGTCTCAAAGATGCCCGGGGTATAGTCCATCGGGCCGCCCTGCAGGCGGGTGAAGGGCAGGATGCAGGTGTGGTAGGGCTCATTGCCAACGAAAGCCTCATACTCGGTGCCGCGCGCCGACTCGTTGCCCACGAGGTTGGGATAGGTGCGGCAGAGGCCCGTGGGGCGCGTGGCCTCGTGGGCGTTGACCATGATGTGGTGCTTGGCGGCCTCGGTGACGCAGTAGAGGTAGTGGTTGTTCATCGACTGGCTGTAGTGGTGCTCGCCACGGGGAATCATGTCGCCCACGTATCCGCTCTTCACAGCATCGTAGCCATACTTGTTCATCAAGTTGTAGGCAGCCTCCAAATGGCGCTCGTAGCTGGCAGTGCTGGCCGCCGTCTCGTGGTGCATGAGCAGCTTGACACCCTTGGAATGGGCATAGTCGTTGAGGGCCTTGATGTCGAAGTCGGGATAAGGCGTGGTGAAGTCGAAAATCTCCTCCTTGCGGTAGGCAGCCCAATCTTCCCAACCGATGTTCCAGCCCTCAACAAGCACCTCGTCGAGATGGTTCTTAGCGGCGAAGTCGATGTAGCGGCGCACGTCGGCATTGTTGGCGCCGTGGGAGCCGCTGGGCTTGGCCTTGCTGTAGTCGGTCTGCCCGAGCCGCACGTTGTTGAAGTCGTTGGTGTAGTTCCAGCCGTTGCGGCCCACAATCATCTCCCACCAGATGCCGCAGTACTTGATGGGGTGTATCCACGACGTGTCGGTGTATTTGCACGGTTCATTGAGGTTGAGCGTGAGCTTGCACGAGAGCATGTCGCGCGCGTCGTCGCTGACAAGCACCGTGCGCCACGGCGTGGTGCAGGGTGTCTGCATGAAGCCCTTCATGCCCGTGGCGTCGGGCGTGAGCCACGACTCAAACACCATGTTCTTGTCGTCGAGGTTGAGGTGCATCGTGGGATAGTTGACGCAGGCGGCCTCGTGGATGTTGATGTAGAGGCCGTTGTCGGTCTTCAGCTGCAGCGAGGTCTGCACGCCGGTGGGCGAGAAGGTGGTCTGCGAGGCGTTGCCGGTGACGGAAGACGCCATGCGCTCACGGATGCCGGAGAGGCGCGTAATCTGCGTCTCATACTCCTGGGTGTCGTAATCGCCCGGTATCCAGTAGGCCGTGTGGTCGCCCGTCATGGCAAACTGGGTGTGCTCCTCCTTAATGACGAAATAGTTGAGGTCATTCTGCTGTGGGAACTCGTAGCGCAGGCCCATGCCGTAGTCGTAGACGCGGAAGCGGATAATGATATGACGATTGCTGGACTTCTGATAAAGATTCACCACCATCTCATTATAGTGGTTACGGATGGTAGAAGTCTCGCCCCATACGGGCTTCCAGGTCTCGTCGAAGGTGGACTGGCTGCTGTTCTCCTCAGTGAAGCCGTCCATCAGGCTGGTCTCATTAAAGCCTTTGCTGGCGTGTTTCTCCTTGGCCAGTTCAAGGCCGAGATGGGAGGGCTTGATTACCGGTTTCTGCTTGTAGCTCATCTCATAGGTCGGCACGCCGTTGCCGGTCAGCGAGAAGCTGACCACGACATTGCCGTTGGGCGACTTCACCGTCTGCGCACCGGCCATCAGCGGCATGAGCAACGCAGCAATCATCAAATAAATTGATCTCATAATTGCTAATGTTTCCTTTTAGTTATCCTTTGTGAATTAGTTGTCTGTCAGTTTGTACACCTTGCAGCCGTGGGCGGGCAGCGTGACACTGATTTGGTCGGACGTGCCCACATCCTCGTGGAGCCAGAGGTCGCGCATCTTCTTCTGCCCGGTGATACCGAGCTGCGCGAGGCTCACGCTGCGCTCCTGGGGCGAGTTCTCACGGTTGAAGAGGGCCACCACCCAGTCGCCGTTCGTCATCTGTCCGTACCATATCTGGCTGTTGACGCTGGTCATGTCGTCGCTCAGAGGCTTGCCCACGAAGCCGTCGGCATTGAGGGCGAGCATCTCCTTGTTCTGGGCGAACTTCAGGAGCGAGGCGAGGTCGTAGTTGCGCACAGCGGCGTCGATGGGGTTGTCGGCAATTGACACCGGGCCGCCTGCGATGAGCTGGAGGCTGATGGACGACATGCGCTCCTCGTCGTTGCTGAACGTGTTGAGCCGGAGGAAGTCGCCGTCGGGTATCATCTTGCCGCGGCCGGTGATGTGGGACCAGTGGATGAAGCCGTCGAACTCGTTGTGGCAGGTGGGGGCCCAGCCGTTGTACACGTGGCCGCGCAGGCGGCCTGACGTGTGGTCCCAGCCACCCCCGAAGGTGTCGGCCACGATGCGCGCCATGTTCATGTACTTCTTCTCGTACTTGGCGTCGTTGTACATGTTCGGCATCACAATGGAGGTGAACACACCGTACTTCTTGGCCGACTCGCTGATGTACTTCAGGGCCAGGCGGTACTCCTCACGGCCATAGCCGCGGCCGGGCATGCCGCCGGCGCCGGTGGCATCCTCGAAGAGGCACATAAAGTCCATGCGGATGAAGTTAACGCCAAGGTCGTGGTAGTACTTGAAGAAGCCGTCGATATAGTCGCGCGCGCCCTTGTGACTGGGGACGACCCAGTTGAACGAGTCGCCCCGGTCGGGATAAAGCACTTTGTCGCGGTCGATGGCGTCGTTGTAGTGCAGGTCCTTGAACGTGGCGCCCGACGTGCCGATAACGGCCGTCTCGTCGGGTCCGTGGAGCCAGAGCGGGTTGTCATAGATGCCCAGCTTCAGGCCACGCTCCTTGCACCAGGCTGCGATGTCCTTGATCTTGACACCGCCGTAGCTGGTCATGTAGCCGCCCAAGTCGGGGTTGGTGGGGTCGTCGTCCTTGTTGTAGTACATCGACATGAAGCCGTCGGTGCAGATCATATCGTAGCCGTAGGGCAGCAGGTTGGCGGCCTGCCAGTCGAGCCACTGCTTCCACTGCGCCTCGCTGAGCGAGCGGTCAGTGTTCTCCTGCTCGCGTGTCCAGCAGTACTCATACACCGTGGTGTAGAGCGGGGCTATTTTCTGCACGGTGGTGTCGGTGCCGAGATTTGGGTCGACCTTGGCCGTGTCTTTCTCATAGTAGGAGGCCGGCAGCTCCCAGCCGGTTTCCTCACTCGTCTGCTTGCAGCTGGCGAAGCCCGACAGGATAAAAAAGAGACTCAGGGCCATGAATGTTATTTGCTTGCTGTTTATCATTGTCGTATCGTTCTTGAATAAAGTTCATACTTATTTGCCTGTGGTCTCTTTGAAATAGACCTTGCGGTTGACCACGTCCACCTTAATCTGATAGTAGCCTGCCTTGGTGATGTACCACTTGCGGTCGGGCTGTCCGCCGCCGGAGTTGTCGACGAAGGTCAGCTGGTTGCCGCCCTCGGCAGGCTGCTCGCCGGACGAGGCGGCCATGTAGAACGGCACCTCCCACTTGTCACTGCGGATGAAGGGGAACTTGATCTCGCCCTTGTTCAGGTAGCCCTCCCACGTGAGGCAGTTGGGGTCGGCAGCATAGTTGTAGTGCAGCGAGACGGCATTGGCGATGGCCCATCCGTTGGGCGTGGCATCACCCACGAGGTAGAGCTTCATGTCGTTGGCAGCAAGGCGCTTGCCCTCGAGCATCTTTGCATACTGGGCCGAGAGGTCGGTGCTTTCGCAGGTAATCGTGCGCTTGTTGAAGTCAAGGGTGATGCGGTAGTCGCCGTCAGCGGGCACATTCCACTTGTAGTCGTGCATCGTGGCATTGGCGGTGGTGACGTAGTCGATGGCTCCTGTTCCCATGATGTCCTTTCCGGCCTCGGGGGCCATGATGTAGGGCACCTCAAACTTGTTGGCGTTCTGCATGGGGAACTTCAGCTCGCCCTTCTTGAGCGGGCCCTCATAGACAAACACGCCCTCGTCCTGCTTGTACATCGGCTGCAGGTCGGAGAGGTTCCAGCCGTAGGGCATGGCCGAGCCCACCATCCACACATTCTCCGTATTGATGCGGCTCACGCTGACGGTCATATCCTCCAGGTCGGCCGTGACGGTGTAGAGGCCGGCCTCGCTCACGTGCAGCGGCTCGGCGCCGGCATTGCCCGTCTCGTCATAGACCAGCGTGTAGGCGTTGCCCTTGGTGCCGTAGAACGGCGTGTCGGAATAGCGGTCGGGGGTGAGCTTGAAGTCGCCGGCATTGAGGAAGCCGGTCCACGTGTAGCCGTTGTCCATGCCCGCGTCCATCTTCTCCGCGTCGGCCAGGCTGCTGCCTGCCGGGTTGGCGGTGCCGCTGATGTAGAGCTCGTTCTTGGGCTGGTCATACGGTGTGACCGACAACGTCAGCGAACTAGTCTCTGGCAACTGGTAGGTGGCTGCCTTGGGCTGCATGGCGATGAGCTTAACCGAGACGGAGCTCGGCGTGCCGGCCACGCCGTTCCAGCCGGTGAGCATGCGGTTGAGCTGCGCCGTGGTGAGCGCATACGACCGCGCGTCACTGGCCAGACGCACCGTGTCGGTGGTGTAGGTGGACGACCCCTCGATGCCCATCTCGATGTAGTAGGCCACATCGCCAGGCAGGTTGGAGGCCGCATTCCACGTGAACGTCACCGCCGTGTCCTGTGCCTTGTCAGCGGTCAGGATAATGGCCGAGTCGGGCGTGCTGCGGAGCTGCATGACATCCTCCGGCCGGGTGAGGGTATAAGGATTGTCATCAGAGTTGCAGGCCGTGAAGCCAGCAACCGTCGCCAGGAGGAGAAATATATGTAATAGCTGCTTTTTCATTTTCTTGCCTTATATAAAAATGTTGTCGATTACTTGCTCAACTGGTCCCAATAGGGGTTTTGCACCAGCTTGGGGTTCTTGTCGATTTCCGTCTGATGGATGGGGAACCAGTAGTAAGCCTTGCGGTAGACGCGCGTGATGTAGGGCTTGCGCTGGTAGAAGCTCGAGGCGTCCTTGCCGTCGAAGTTCATGCCGTAGAAGTCGCCCGACAGTGTGGTCTCGGCCTCCTTCCAGCGGCGCAGGTCGTCGTAGCGCGTGCCCTCGGCACAGAGCTCCACGCGGCGCTCGGCATGGATGAGCTTGCGCATGGCATCCTGGTCGGCGAGGTTGACGTGGATGTAGTTGTTGTCGGTGACGCCGGTGGTGTACTGGCGCACGCCGGCACGCTTACGGATCTTGTTGAGATAGGTGAGTATCTCCTGGTTGCCTGGGTCGCACTCGTTGAGCGCCTCGGCATAGCTGAGATAGGCCTCGGCCAGCCGGTAGATGATACCCGGGCGGTAGTTGTAGGAGCCCTGCTTAATGTTGTCCTTCGGATTGACGCGCTTGCGCATCAGGTAGCCGTTCTGCGGGGCGTCATGTGTGTGGTTGTTGTCGGCGCCGCCGTTGAAGAAGTTGTACTGGCGGTCCTCAGAAGGGAAGTAGGCCCCGTTGAAGTTGACCGACACATAGAAGCGCGGCTCGCGGTGGCAGTACATGTTGTAGGTGCCCTGCTTGGTGATGCAGTTGCCGTTCTCGGCCTCAAACTTGGTGCCTGAGCGATGCTCGTCGGCCGTGGAGAAGCCCGTCTCCTCATACTTCGAGTCGGGGTCGGTGATAGGCAGCCCGTTCTCCATGAAGAACGCGTCAACGAGGCTCTGGGTCACGCCGAAGCCGCCGTTGCCGCCCGAGCCGTTTGGCGTGGCGTTGCGCTCATAGTTCTGGTAGTTGACAGCCGGGCGGGCAAAGAGTATCTCGGTGTTGCCGGCATCCTCGCTCTTGAGGAATGCGTTCTCGTAGGAGAGGAAGGGGTCGATGGTGGTCTTGCCCTCGTCGGCATACTCGATGTAGAGCTTGTGGCCGGAAGCCTCGGCTTTGTCGATGAGGTCCTTACAGGCGTCGGCCGCCACGCGCCACTTGCCGGCGTCATACTGGGTGCTGAACAGGTGCTCGCCGTTGGCATTGACGAAGTTGGCGTAGTCGCTGTTGCCGTTGACCAGCGGACTGGCGTCGAACAGCAGCATGCGGGCGCGGATGGCCAAGCACATCAGTGAGGTGATGCGGCCGTATTTCTGCGACTCGCTGTAGCGGGCCGGCAATATCTTGGAGCAGGCCAGCATCTCGTCGGAGCACCACTTGATGACATCCTCGTAGGGGGTCTGCGTCTCCATCATGTCGGTAAGAGAGGCATTGACGGGCCACACGTAGTCGGGCTTGAAGGGAATGGGGCCGTAGGTGTTGGCCAGCAGGTAATAGTAGTAGGCCTGCATGAAGCGGCACTCCGTCTTCATATAGGTCATCTCACGCTCCGAGATGTCCTGGCCGGTGAGGGCGTGCGCCTTCTCGCGGAAGATGTTGGCCTCGCGGATGCGCTGCGGAAGCAGGGACCAGTAGTTGCCGTTCCAGTCGCTGGCCGGCGTCCACTCGCCCAAAATCATCGGGATAATCTGGTTGCCGAACTGCCGGTAGCGCTCAGGGATGGTGGCGTCGTCGCCAAGTATCATCCAGCCCAGGTCGAAGAGGTAACCGTCGTAGCAGTCGGGAATGGCAGAGTAGACATTGGCGAGCCACTGCTCCACATGTGTCTTGTCATTGAACACATTCTCCATGTCCAGTTCCGTGTCCGGCTCCTTGTCGAGGAAGTCGGAGCAGGAGGAGAGGAGCGGCAGACAGGCTGCCAGTATGATAATGTATGATTTGATACTTTTCATGACTATTGTTTCTTATTAGATATTACCTTATTTGTTCCAGGCAATCAGAAGGTAAGGTCCATTCCGAACATGACCGACCGCATGGACGGATACTTCAGACCGTCGGACGTGGAGAGTTCGGGGTCCCACAACTTGAATTTGGAGAGGTAGAACAGGTCGTTACCGCTCACATAGAAGCGGATGTTCTTGCCGTAAATCTTATTGGTCCAGGCCTGGGGCAGGGTGAAGCCTATCTCGATCATCTTCAGCCTGAGGAAGCTCATGTTCTTCTTCCACCAGGTGGAGGCGACGTTGTTGTTGGGGTTCTCGGTCGACGAGAGTCTCGGCCAGAACACGTTCTGCGAGGGGTTGTCCTCGGTCCAGCGGTCGTTGTAGTTGGAATAGATGTTGCCCAGCACGCCCTGTCCGCTTCCGGGGATGAAGTAGCTGTTGCCGCCGATGATGCGGTAGGCGTCGCCCGTGCCCTGGAAGAAGAAGTTGAAGTCGAAGGCCTTGTATTTCACGTTGCCGCCGAAGCCATAGACGATGCGCGGGTCTGAGGTGCCGCCGATGTAGCCCTCATCCTGGTCGGTGATGATGTTGTCGCCGTTCATATCCCTGTACTTGATGTCGCCGGGACGCACCTTGGCGCCGAGCTGCGGCTGGGGCTGTCCGGCCTTCACGTTGCCGTCGGCGTCGAAGTCGTCGGCCGTATAGAGGCCCACGGCCTGGTAGCCCCACAGCGTGTTGATGCTGCGACCGGTGATGGAGCGGTAGGTGCCCTTGATGCTCTCGGGCTCGTCCTTCTCAATGATCTTGTTGCGGGCATAGGTGAAGTTGCCGCGGGCACTCAGCTCCAGGTCCTTGTTGATGCGCTTGTGATAGGTGACGGAGGCGTCGAGGCCATGGTTGTCCACCTTTCCGTAGTTGGCCCAGGGGCTGTTGATGTAGCCCACCTGCGTGGGTATCGTGCTGCGCTGCATGAAGATGTTGGTGCGGTGCTCCTTGAAGAAATCCACCTGCACGTTCAGGGCGTTCCACAGGCCTATCTCCAGACCGACATTGGTCTTCACGGATGTCTCCCAGGTCAGGTCCTCCACACCGTAGTCGCCCTCCTGGATGCCGCCACGGTAATAGTCGCCCTTGTAGCCCCAGTTGTAGCCGGAGGCATTGCTGTTGATGGTCGTAATATAGGCGAAGCGGCGGGCGCCCGCCGATATCGTCATTACCGAGCTTGCCGACTGAGGCCCTCAGCTTCAGCAGGTTGACGGTGGAACGCAGGGGAGCCATGAACTTCTCCTCGGAGATGACGTAACCCAGGGCGATAGACGGGAAGAAACCATAGCGGTGGCCCTTGGCGAAGTTCTCGGATCCGTTGTAGCCGAAGTTGAACTCACCGATGTAGCGGTTGTCGTAGGTATATGACAGACGGCCCGCAATGCCCTGTGTGCGCTTGGGCTGCACGTCGCCCCAGTCGTAGCTGCGCTGGTTGTATAGGAACAGGGCGTTGACGCTATGTTTCTTGGCGAACACGCGATCGTAAGACAGCGAGCCCTCAAGGTAGGTGCTCTGGTTGCCGTAGTTGGCACTGCTGGAATGGGAAAGGGTCTCGGTGCCGTACTTAAGGATAGAATGCACGAGGTTGCCCGAGGCGTCGCGGGAATGCGCCACGCTGTAATAGTCGGGCGTGCGGCCGCGCGTGACGAAATTCTCGCTGTAGTTGTCGAACGAGAACACCACCTTGGCTTTCAGACCGTTGAGCAGCATCTTCAGGTCCTGCTCCACCGAGAAGAGCGACTGTATCTGCGCGTGGCCACTGCGGTAGTAACCCTGCTGCGTGCTCATGGCCCAGGGGTTGTAGCGCTCGACCGAGGCGATGGGGATGGTGCCGTCGGAATAACGCGTGGGATGGACGTAGGGCGGGGTCTCAAAGGCTTTGGCAAACACCTCGTCGGTGCTGCTGTTCGACTTGCGCAGGTTCTGCAGATAGCCGCCGATGTTGAAGCGCAGCAGGGTCGTCGGCGTGAGGTTCAGGTCAACGTTGGCGCGCATGTTGTAGCGAGTGAGCTTGCTGCCCGTGTCATAGTCGAGCGTCGGGTCGGTCTCCATGATTCCGTCCTCGTGATAGACCGAGGCCGTCAGCGAGTAGCGGAGTATCTTGGTGCCGCCCGAGACGGTGAGGTTGGCACGCGTCGAGTAGGCGTAGTCCTTCGTGATGGCGTCGAGCCAATTCACGTTAGGATAGAGGTCACGGTCGTAGCCCGTATAGGTCTTCAGCACCTGGTCCTTGGAGAACATACCCGGATTGAGCTCATTGAGCAGGTTCATATACTCGGCGGCTCCCACAAATTTAGGCAGCTTGGTGGGTGTTTGGATGGACTGCTCCACACGGAAGTTGACTGAGGGCTTGGCCACCTCGCCGCGCTTCGTGTTGATGATAATCACGCCATTGGCGCCGCGCACACCGTACATGGCGCTTGCCGAAGCGTCCTTCAGCACGGAAAACGACTCTATCTCGGCCGGGTCGATGTCGTTAAGGCTGCGCTCGACGCCATCAATCAGGACCAGAGGTTTGCTACCGCTGCCGAACGTGGAGATACCGCGAATCCAGAAGTTGGAGTCATCATATCCGGGCTCGCCCGACGGCTTCACGGCAATGATGCCCGCCAACTGGCCGGCCAGGTTGTTGCTGAGCGAGCGTGACGAGCCCACCTGCAGGTCGCTGGGCTGGATGGTCTGGATGGAGCCGACCACCGAGAGGCGCTTCTGCGAGGCAAAGCCGGTGACCACAAGCTCCTGCAGCTCGTTCTTGTCCTCCTTCATCACGACGTTGAAGCTGATCTCCTTGCCGACGGTAATCTCCTGCTTCTTGAAGCCGACATAGGAGAACTGCATGACGCTGTTCCTGCCGGGCACGTCCAGGTAGAAATGACCGTCGACATCGGTAATGGCCGAGGCGTCGCCGCCCTTCACCCTGACATAAACGCCAATCAGCGGCTCGTTGTTCTCATCAGTTACCGTACCGCTGACCCTGATTGGAGCAGAGGCGGCCTTGGTCTGTTGCGTCCCGTGCAGCGGTGACGGCAAGGCAAAGGCAGTCATGCCCCCCCCCACCCATCAGGATGCAGGATAACGCAAAGGTGCAAAGAAATGTTTGTTTCATCTGTATTGTATTATCAGTATAATCAGTTTTCTGGTTTTTCGACTTTATCAGCGGCTTTATCATCGTGGAGAAGGCTTTCACCTTTTTATATATAGCCGCGCGTCTGCGGTGGTCTTGATAGCACCGCGTGTCTGCGGTGGTCTTGACTGCGTTGTTTTAACTTTCGGTAGCAAAATTAAAGAAAATCTATACACACTCTATCCGAAAGTATAAGTGAAGTAGGATACCGGTAGTAAGATGTTTTTATAACCATCTAACTATCAGTCAATTCAAATACACCATAAAAAAAAGTCAAGTAGACAAACAAATTTAAATGAATTTGATTACCTTTGCATCCGATAACGTAATTATTGACAACATGAACAAGAGAATCTTCACTTTTATACTGTTTTTCCTGCTCGCCGCCACGGCGCAAGCCCAGACGCAGACCGAAAAACTTCTGAGAGGCCTTGACGAGGTATTGGCCAAGAGAAACCAGTACACGAATGAGAAGCTTCATCACATCCAGCTGCTCAAGTCATATCTTTCCACGACACGTGACCCAAAAATGAGGCTTCAGATTTACCAGCAGCTGTACGACCAGTACTATGTACTCAACTATGACTCGGCGGCGGCCTGTGTCAACAACTCGTACCGTCTGGCCAAAAAAATCGGAGACTCCTACTACAGTCAGCTGTCACGGCTGGAGAAAGCCGAGCTTTATTCCATAGGCGGTCTGTACAGCGAGGCCGAGGACCTGCTCGACAGCATCGGCGACAACGGCGTTGAGCCGGCACTGCAGCTGCGCAACGACCTCGTCCGCTTCCGGCTCTACAGCTACTGGTCCAACTACTGCTCCAACGAGATCTTCTCACCCAAGTACAGCGACAGGGCCTCGGCCTATCTGCGCAAGGCCATGCCCCTCATGGACAAGCATGCGCCGCAATACGACTATTTTAAAGGGGAGTACGAAGTGTACGTGGAGAAGAACGACGCCAAGGCACGGCGCTACTACCTCAAGGCCATCAAGCGACTGCCCAAGGCCTCGCGCTATTACGCGATGACGGCCTTTGCCTTGGCCCTCAACTACTTAGGCACCAAGGACATCCTGAACTACGAGAGATACCTCGTGGAGGCCAGCTGCAGCGACATCATCTGCTCGACCAAGGAGAACCTGGCGCTGCAGAACCTCGCCACCTACCTCTTCAAATACCACAAGGACCAAATCAACAATGCCGTGCGCTACATCAACATCTCCATGGACGACGCCAAGTCGTACAACGCCCGGCTGCGCATCCTCGAAATCTCACAGAAGCTGCCCACCATCGTTTCGTCGTATGAGTCGATACTCAAGCAGCGCAACAGCATCCTCACACTCATCAATGTAGCCGTCGCCCTGCTCTCCGTACTTCTGATGTCGGCCATCTACTACATTTTCAAGCAAAACAAGAAGATGGCCCTGCAGCGGCGGCAACTGGCCGACAACTACCAGAAACTGTCTGTGCTCAACAGCCAGCTCGGAACCGACAACACCGAGCTGGTCAACACCAACATCAAGCGCGACCGGCTGGTGAAGCTCTACATCGACCTCTGCGCCAAATTCATCAACCGGCTGAACAACTACACCAAGCTGGTCAGGCGAAAGATTATCGCCAACCAGGTCAAGGAACTGCTGTCAACGGTGTCATCATCACGCCTGTCGGAGGAGGACGCAACCACCTTCCGCACCAACTTCGACAAATGCTTCCTCGCCCTCTACCCCACTTTCAAGACCGAGCTCAACGGGCTGCTCACAGACGACGGACAACTCGACGACCCCGGCGAGGACAAACTATCCAACGAGCAGCGTATCTATGCCCTTATACGCCTTGGCGTGAAAGAAAGCTCCGAGATAGCCTCCGTACTCTTCTTCTCGCCTCAGACCATCTACAATTACCGCTCTTATGTCAAGAAAAAGGCAAAGGACAAGGAGGACTTTGACACCCAGGTGGGCAAGATCTGCGTCTCCTCATCCGGCGTGCTTCCCGGCGCGTGACCGTCATTTCAGCCATTTCTCACCGTCAGACAACCCTCACAAGAAACCGTGGCGGCCGCTGCTGTTGACTGAAGCGGTCGCCGCAATTGAGCAAAGCTGTCACCGTTGCTCGGCAATCCAGCCATTCGGCAGTGATGCTCAAGCCATTTGCGGCAACGCAATGCCCAAAAACAAATTTTCATTACGCAAGAATTTAGTTTCTTGACGATAGAATTACGATAGAATATTGTCACGGCGGATAATGTCCGTGGAGGTGTACACCACCGTTGGTAGTGTAGTGGCCAGCCACCAAGGCCGGATTTGTAGGACTGGAGGGAGTCTTCGGCACCTTCCAAGTCTGAAGAAGGTCTTTAAGAAAGCCGTCGGCGACCTGTACAAGCACCGCATCATCACCATCACCGACGACGTCATCAAACTCACGGAATAACCACCGGCAAAAGGTGCTATATATAAAAAGGGTGCTATATATATAATATGTGTAACAGCATCTGGCAGCGCAAGGAAGCTGAGCGACTGCATCAGATTCGCAACTCCAAGGCCCTGACCTTCCTCACACGGCTTCTCGACGTGGGACAGACACCGACACTCAACTACTACACCCTCCTCGACCAGACCATTTCCATCGCCATCGCGCAGAACGCAAGACGCGCCATACAGATAACGCCTCCCGACATCCTTGTCGACATTCCCATGAAGCGGTTCGGGGGAAGCGACTACGATAAATACGAACTTATACGGGAAGTTGGAGAGAAGAAGACCGTCAAAGCAATAGAGAAATTCAAGAAATAGATCAAAAAAAAGGTGGACTATCAAAATAGCCCACCTTTTTTATTTAGATTCGCTTCTTCGCATTGAAAGTCGGCAGGCTACTGCCGGCATGACTGTAAGCCACCAACTGAATGGTGAACCGCAGCACCGAGTAAGCCGGTATGCTGCCCGATGCCGTCTCACCGTAGCCTAACGTCCAAGGGATGTAGACCTCCCACTTGTCACCGATGTGCATATACTGCAAGGCCGTGGCGAAGCCTGGAACGAGCGAGCTCACAGCAAAGTCGCTGACAGCCGCCTGACTGTCAGGCAGGTTGTAGGGGTTGTTGGTGTCGAAGACATAACCCTCTGGATACTGGGCCGTAGGTATCAGCCGACCGGTGTATCTCACGCGGACAGAGTCGGTATACAATGGGCAACCGGAGCCTGTGCCCTCGTTGAGGACATTGACAATGATATAGTCGGTCTTGCCAAGCGTCGACAGCGAACTCTCCAGACTATATTTTCTAATAATCTTCCACGAGGCATTGCCTGCCGCCACCTTCGCCTGGGTGTCAGCATAGATGCTGTCCCAGTAAGCGGCGTTGGCTTTCTGCCACGCATCGCCGCTGTTGTCATCGTCATCAGAACATGACGCCGCCAACAACAGCATCAGCGGGCAGAGAAGAAGTGTTAAATATTTGATGTTCATAAATATAAGGAGTGTTTCGTAGCGACCTACAGGTCCTTGATGTCATTGGCGAGCTTCTTGAGCACGCTGGTGATGCTCACGCGCTCCTCGATGATGCCGAGGAGTTCGTCGACCGACACGCGCTCCTGCTCCATGGTGTCACGGTGGCGCAGCGTCACGGTGTTGTCCTCAAGGGTCTGACCGTCGACAGTGATGCAGTACGGCGTACCAATGGCATCCTCACGACGATAGCGCTTACCGATAGAGTCCTTGGCATCGATATGTGTTGTGAAGTGGAACTTCAGCATATCCTGAATCTCCTGAGCCTTCTCCGGCAGACCATCTTTGTTGACAAGGGGCAGCACTGCACACTTGATAGGAGCCAGAGCTGCGGGCAGGCTGAGAACGACACGTGTGGAGCCATTCTCCAGTTTCTCCTCGTTGTAGGCATGGCAGAGAACAGAGAGGAACATACGGTCCACACCAATGGAGGTCTCCACGTCGTAGGGCACGTAGCTCTCGTTCTTGTCGGGGTCGAAATAGCGCATCTTGGTGCCGCTGAACTTCTCGTGCTGAGAGAGGTCGTAGTTGGTACGGCTGTGGATACCCTCGACCTCCTTGAAGCCGAACGGCATCTTGAACTCGATGTCGGTAGCAGCGTTGGCATAGAAGGCCAATTTCTCATGGTCATGGTAACGGTAGTTCTCATCACCCATGCCCAGGGCCTCATGCCAGGCCAGACGTGCCTTCTTCCAATACTCGAACCACTTCATCTCAGTGCCGGGCTGGCAGAAGAACTGCATCTCCATCTGCTCGAACTCGCGCATACGGAAGACAAACTGGCGGGCCACAATCTCGTTACGGAAAGCCTTACCAATCTGTGCGATACCAAACGGCAGCTTCTGGCGCGTGGTGCGCTGCACATTGAGGAAGTTGACGAAGATGCCCTGAGCGGTCTCAGGACGAAGATAAATCTTATTGGTTGTACCGGCGGTAGAGCCTATCTCAGTGGAGAACATCAGGTTGAACTGGCGCACGTCGGTCCAGTTCTTGGTACCGCTGATGGGGTCTACGATACCCTCGTCGAGGATAATCTGCTTGAGCTCGTCGAGATCAAGACCCTGCATGGCTTTGGTATAACGCTCGTGAAGGGCGTCACGCTTCTGCTGATGCTCCAAGACACGGGGGTTGGTGGCACGGAACTTAGCCTCGTCAAAAGCATCGCCAAACTTCTTGGCGGCCTTCTTCACCTCTTTATCTATCTTCTCATCATACTTGGCAATCTGGTCCTCGATGAGGTTGTCGGCACGATAGCGCTTCTTGGAGTCGCGGTTGTCAATAAGCGGGTCGTTGAAAGCATCGACATGGCCACTGGCTTTCCACACCGTGGGGTTCATGAAGATGGCGGCATCGATACCTACGATATTGTTATGGAGGAGCACCATGGAATCCCACCAGTACTTCTTGATATTGTTCTTCAGCTCTACGCCATTGGGTCCGTAGTCATAGACGGCGGCAAGGCCCTCAGGATAAATTTCAGAACTTGGGAACACAAAGCCATATTCCTTACAATGGCTCACAATCTTCTTGAATACATCTTCTGCCATGATTTCTTAGCTATAAATTTACAATTTCCTGCAAAGTTACGGCTTTTTACTCGATAATTGTCGTGTTTTGCGTTAAAATAGAGTAAGAAGCCGCTTTCCACTCCCTAATAGCTAAGAGAATGCGCGGCAAATGCCACAGATATCTGCGGCAAATGCCAACGACATCCATGGCAAATGCCAACGACATCCATGGCAAATGCCAACGACATCCGTGGCAAATGCCAACGATATCCGTGGCAAATGCCGTACATATTCCGGAGACACACATTGCGCCAGTATAGCAGTGCCTCTGTAATTTCCCATCATTTTTCCGCATATATCCCGAGCATTTTGTTTTTTTTTCGTAACTTTGCATAGATAGGGCTTCCTATGCCCTTAACGCAACAAAAATATATCAATGGACGACGATAAGACAAACAACAACAATCCTCAGGACGATGAGGAGCTGACCGTAGACCAGCACTCGGACTATAAGCCTGCCGACCGCTTCGACGCCTCTGCCGTACACCATCTGTCGGGAATGTATAAGAACTGGTTCCTCGACTATGCATCGTACGTCATCCTCGAACGTGCCGTGCCACATATCGAGGATGGTCTGAAGCCCGTACAGCGCCGTATCCTCCACACCATGAAGCGTATGGACGATGGCCGCTACAATAAGGTGGCCAATATCGTGGGCGAGACGATGAAGTTTCACCCGCATGGTGACGCCTCCATCGGTGACGCCCTCGTACAGCTCGGCCAGAAAGACCTGCTCATCGACACACAGGGCAACTGGGGCAATATCCTCACCGGTGACCGCGCTGCCGCACCACGATATATCGAGGCGCGGCTCTCGAAGTTTGCCCTTGAGACGGTCTTCAACCCCAAGACAACGGAATGGCAACTCTCCTACGACGGTCGTAACAAGGAGCCTATCACCCTGCCGGTGAAGTTCCCACTGCTGCTGGCTCAGGGCGCTGAGGGCATTGCCGTGGGTCTGTCGTCGAAAGTGCTGCCCCACAACTTCAACGAGCTCTGTGATGCCGCCATCAGCTATCTCAAAGGCAAGGACTTCCACCTCTACCCCGACTTCCCCACGGGTGGCGCCATTGACGTATCGAAATACAACGACGGCCAGCGCGGGGGCGTGGTGCGCGTCAGAGCCAAGATAGAGAAGTTGGATTCCAAGACCCTCGTCATCCGTGAGGTGCCGTTCAGCAAGACGGCTGCCTCTCTCCAGGACTCCATCACAAAAGCCATTGAGAAGGGTAAGATAAAAGCCCGCAAAGTCATCGACATGACTGCGCGCCAGGTAGAGATACAGGTGCAGCTGGCGCCCGGTGTTTCGCCCGACAAGACCATTGACGCCCTCTATGCCTTCACCGACTGCGAAATCAACATCTCGCCCAACTGCTGCGTCATCGAGGACGACAAGCCCCAGTTCCTCACCGTCAGCGACGTCCTGCGCCATTCCACCGACCGCACCATGGGCCTGCTGCGCAAGGAGTTGGAGATACGCAAAGGCGAGTTGCAAGAACAGCTCTTCTTCTCGTCCTTGGAGCGCATCTTCATCGAGGAGCGCATGTATAAGGAGAAGAAATTTGAACAGGCTCCCAACCAGAAAGCTGTGTTGGCATTCCTCGACGAGAAGTTCACTCCGTGGAAGCCAAAGCTTATCCGCGAGGTGCGCGATGACGACTACCTGCGTCTCTTAGAGATAAAGATGCAGCGCATCCTGAAATACAACAAGGAGAAAGCCGATGAGCTCATTGCCAAGATAAAGGCTGAGATAAAGGGTATCGAGCACGACCTGGCCCATATGACCGATGTCACGATAGCCTGGTTCCAGCATCTGAAGGAGGTCTACGGCAAAGAGCACCCGCGCCTCACTGAGGTGCGCTCCTTCGACACCATCGAGGTGACGAAAGTCGTGGAAGCCAACGAGAAACTCTATATCAACCGTCAGGACGGATTTATCGGCACAGGACTGAAGAAAGACGAGTTTGTGTGCAACTGCTCCGACCTCGACGACATCATCATCTTCTACCGCGACGGCAAATACAAGGTCATCAAGGTGGCCGACAAGATCTTTGTCGGCAAGAACGTGCTGTGGGTGCAGGTCTTCAAGAAGAACGACACCCGTACCATCTACAATGTCGTCTACCGTGACGGCAAGCACGGCCCCTACTGGATCAAGCGCTTCAATGTGACGAGCATCACGCGCGACCGTGAGTATGACCTCACCCTCGGCACGCCAGGCTCCCGCATCATGTACTTCACCGCCAACCCCAACGGTGAGGCCGAGACCATCAAGGTGACCCTCGACGTCGACGTGACGAAGAAGAACCAGAACATCTTCCTGGAGAAGGACTTCTCCGACATCCTTATCAAAGGTCGCGCTGCCCGCGGCAACCTGCTCACCAAGCACAGCGTCCACCGTATCACGCTCAAGAGCCGTGGCCACTCCACCCTCGGCGGCCGCAAGGTGTGGTTCGACCATGATGTCAAGCGCCTCAACTACGAAGGGCACGGCGAGCTCCTCGGCGAGTTCTACGACGGCGACAGCATCCTCGTCATCCTCGACAACGGAGAATATCATATCACGGACTTCGACCTGAACAACCATTTCGAGGACAACATCCAACTGATAGAGAAATACGACCCGCACAAGGTGTGGACCGCTGTCCTCCTCGATGCCGACAACAGCGGTTATCCCTATCTCAAGCGGTTCCTCATGGACGCCTCGAAACGCCCGCAGAACTACCTCGGCGACAACACCGACAACCAGCTTCTGCTGCTCACCGATACCCCTTACCCCAACATCCGGGTCACCTTCGGTGGTGCCGACAGCGTCCGCCCACCTATGGAGATTGACGCCGAGCAGTTTGTCGGTGTCAAGGGCTACAAGGCCAAGGGTAAGCGCATCGCCACATGGCAGGTGGAGAAGGTGGAAGAACTGGAGCCTCTGCGACAGCCCGAGGAGACCAACGACGAAGACACGCCCAGCACTCCTCCTGACGACAGCAACGAGGACCCTGATGCCGGGAAAAGCCGGCAGCAGGTCATAGACGAGATGACAGGACAGTTAAACCTTTTCAACGATGATAATTAAGGTCATAGCGACAATGCTTCTCTGCCTCCTCCCGCTCTTAGCCTCGGGCCAGCGAGAGAAGGCAAGTCTGATAGGCGTGGGATATACATCCATCCTTGACACCTATCTCTCGCAGGAGACAGCCAAAGGTACCGAGGTGAGATATGCATGGGAGAAAGCCAACCGTAAGCTGTCGAAAGCCGACAGCACGGCGCTGCGCCACTGGTCGACCTATGTCTCGCAGGATGTCTTTGCTTCCTTTGCGGGCACCCGCGGCAACGACAACTCCTTTCTCGGCGCCATGTACAACCTCCGCTTCGGCTGGCATTACAACTTCGACCTGCCGTCGGACATCAACGTGCGTGTCGGCGGACTCGCTGACGTGGCTTTGGGCGGACTCTACAACACCCGCAACAGCAACAACCCCGCACAGGCCAGGGCTGCACTGAGCATAGACCCTTCCGTCATGGCGACGTGGCATTTTCGCATCAAGAACCGACCCTTTGCCCTGCGCTATGAGGCTGCCATGCCGCTCATCGGCATCGCCTTCTCGCCCAACTACGGGCAGTCGTATTACGAGATATTCACACGCGGCAACTACGACCACAACATCGTCTTCACATCACCTTTCTCGGCGGTGCAGTTCCGGCAGTTGCTCACCTTCGACTTCCGACTCTGGCATACCACGTTCACCATCGGGTATCTCGGCGACATCCGGCAGATGGACGCCAACAACCTGAAATACCATCAGTATTCGCATAACATCATGATAGGATGGAGATATTGAGAAAACTTTCTTTCTGTCTGCTCGCCGTCCTGCTCTTCGGCAGCTGCGTCACTGAGGACGAGTTCAGCGACTCGCCGTCGGGCAATTTCGAGGCGCTGTGGAAAATCATGGACGAGCACTACTGCTTCTTCCAGGAGAAAGGCATCGACTGGGACTCTGTCCATGCCGCCTACGCTCCGCGCTTCAACAATGGCATGACAGAGAGCCAGCAGTTGGAAGTGCTTGGTGATATGCTCGCCGAGCTCAAAGACGGGCATGTCAACCTCTTTGCCTCCTTCGACTACAGCCGCTACTGGGGGTTCCATGAGAACTACCCGTCCAACTACAGCGACTCCCTCGTCCGCCGCTATCTCGGCACTGACTACCGCATTGCCAGCGGTCTGAAATACCGCATCCTTGACGACAACATCGGCTACATCCGGTGCGCTACCTTTGAGAACACCTTCGGCGCCGGCAACCTCGACGACATCCTGCTCTATCTCCAACCCTGCCTCGGTCTCATCATCGACGTCAGAGACAACGGTGGCGGCATGCTCACCTCTGCCGAGACCTTGGCGGCCCGCTTCACCGACAAAGAGCTCCTCGTGGGGTATATGCGCCATAAGACGGGGAAGGGCCATAACGACTTCTCCAGCTTGGAGGAGCAGCGGCTCAAGCCCGCTAAGGGCGTGAGATGGCACAAGCCCGTCGTCGTCATCACCAACCGCAGCGTTTTCTCCGCTGCCAACGAGTTTGTGAAATACATGCGCTGCTGCCCCAATGTCACCATCGTGGGCGACAACACCGGTGGAGGCGCCGGCCTGCCTTTCTCCTCAGAGATTCCCAACGGCTGGAGCATCCGCTTCTCCGCCTGCCCGATGTACGACAAGAACTTGCAGAGCACTGAGGGCGGCATGGAGCCCGACGTCAAGGCTTCACTCTCTGACATCGGCTTCGTCTATGGCTATGACTCTATCATAGAGACGGCAAGGGCCATCATCAACAGAAAATAAACTTATCTGCCACCCCAGCATAACAATAACAACCTATGAACCAATACGCAGAAATCATATCCCAGCAGACGGGCATCCGCGCCGAGCAGGTGGAGGCCGTCATCGACCTCCTTGATGCCGGTGCCACCATCCCTTTCATCAGCCGCTACCGCAAGGAGGCCACGGGCAACCTCAACGAGGTGCAGGTGGCGCTCATCAGTGACCTCTATGAGAAGCTCAAGGAGCTGAACAAGCGCAAGGAGACGATTCTCAAAACCATCGAGGCGCAGGGCAAGCTCACCGACGAGCTCCGACACCGCATCGAAGCTTCGTGGAATGCCACGGAGATAGAGGACATCTATATGCCTTTCAAGCCCCGCCGCCGCACACGCGCCCAGGTGGCCCGGGAGCAGGGTTTGGAGCCGTTGGCACGCGTCATCCTCTTCCAGAAAGAGCACTACCCCGATATGGCGGCCCATAAGTTTGTCAAAGGCGATGTCAAGGATGTAAAGGCCGCTATCAAAGGGGCCCAGGACATCATCGCCGAAGATATCAGCATGAACGAGGGCACACGCCAGACCGTGCGCAAGGCTTTCCAGCGGGAGGCTGTCATCGCCTCTCGCGTCATACCGAAGATGAAAGATGAGGACAAAGCGCAGAAATACAGCGACTACTTCGCCTTCAGCGAGGAGCTGCGCCGCTGCTCCTCCCACCGGCTGTTGGCTATGCGCCGCGGTGAGGCCGAGGGGATTTTGCGCGTGAGCATCACTATCGACGACGAGAACTGCACCGACCGCCTGAAACGCTACTGGGTGCATGGCTTCGGACCCTGCCAGACACTCGTCGGCGAGGCTGTGGAGGACAGCTACAAACGACTCATAGAGCCGTCCATTGAGAACGAGTTCAACGCCCTGAGCAAGGAGAAAGCCGACGACGAGGCCATCCAGGTCTTCAAGGAGAACCTGCGGCAGCTGCTCCTCGACCCACCACTCGGACAGAAACGCGTCATGGGTGTAGACCCCGGCATCCGCACCGGGTGCAAGGTCGTCGTCCTCGACGCCCAGGGCAACCTGCTCTACCACGATGTCGTCATGGCCGTGGGCTCGGCAGCGTCCGGCAACGCCCTTGGCAAATTCTCCGACATCGCGCATAAATGGCGCGTGGAGGCCATCGCCTGCGGCAATGGTACGGCGTCACGGGAGACCGCTGACATCCTGCGGCAGATTGCCGACATCCCCACCTACGTCGTCTCCGAGGATGGCGCCAGCATCTACTCGGCATCAGAGACGGCACGCGAGGAGTTCCCCAACGAGGACGTCACCGTGCGCGGTGCCGTGAGCATCGGCCGACGGCTCATGGACCCTTTGGCTGAGCTCGTGAAGATAGACCCGAAGAGCATCGGCGTGGGACAGTACCAGCACGATGTCGACCAGACAAAACTCAAGCACAGCCTCGACCAGACCGTGGAGCTCTGCGTCAACGCCGTCGGCGTGGATGTCAACACCGCCTCGAAGAATCTGCTGACCTACGTCTCTGGCTTGGGACCTGTCTTGGCACAGAATATCGTGGACTACCGCAAGGAGAACGGTGCCTTCACCTCGCGCGCCGAGCTGAAGAAGGTGCCGCGCCTCGGTCCCGCCGCCTTCCAGCAGTGTGCGGGCTTCCTGCGCATCCCGGGGGCTAAGAATCCCCTCGACGCCAGCGCTGTCCATCCCGAGAGCTATGCCATCGTGGAGAAGATGGCCGACGACTGCGGATGCTCCGTGGCCGACCTTATCAAGAAGCCGGAGGAGCGCAAGAAGATAGACATCCGCCGCTATGTGTCGAAGACAGTAGGACTCCCCACCCTCACCGACATCATGAAGGAGTTGGAGAAGCCGGGCCGCGACCCGCGTGGCAAAGCCGAGACCTTTGAGTTCGACCCGCGGGTGCATACGCCCGAAGACCTCGTGCCGGGAATGGAGCTGCCGGGCATCGTTACCAACATCACCAACTTCGGCGCCTTCGTCGACATCGGCGTGCACCAGGATGGCCTCGTTCACATCTCGCAGCTTGCCAACCACTATGTCAAGGACCCCAACGATGTCGTCAAGCTCCACCAGCACGTCACCGTGAAGGTCTTGGAGGTGGACCGCCGTCGCCACCGCATCTCGCTGACAATGAGAGGATAAAAGGTGATAGCTGATTTTCTGCAATAGATAATCAGGATAGCTGATTTCCCGCAATAGATAATCAGGATAGCTGATTTCCTGCAATAGATAATCAGAAAGTGGAATGATAGAAGAAATCACCTCAAAATTTTGCAGTTACGAGATTTCTTCTTAACTTTGCAAAACCGTTAGCCATCAACTTTGCAAGCGTTCATGTGCCAACGGTCTTGCTTCTTGCGCCTGTGGCGGAATTGGTAGACGCGCTAGACTTAGGATCTAGTTGCTCACGCAGTGCAGGTTCGAGTCCTGTCAGGCGCACCTCACTGAATGCCAAGCAATTGAATATCAGTTGCTTGGCATTTTAAGTTCGAAATATTGGCGACAGAGTGGCGACATTGTAGAACTCAACATCATTGTAATCGTTGGAAATATGGTAACCAACGACCATGCCTCATCAAAAGACAATATCTGCCCGTCCGCTATCTTTTGTAAGATAGGGATGGAAGAGCGAAGGTCGGATATTAGATATTCCATTGTCATAGTCATTTGCCATCTTTCAGTATTTTCAAAGCCTTGTCGGTCAACCGGTACTTCTGATAACGAGAAGTTGGCTTGTCGGGGATTGTGCGCTCGATGAGCCCGGATTCCAAAGCTGGAACGAGGATATCTCTTCTGTATTGTCGCTTTGATGTTTTCTTAGCTGATTCCATTAAAGTCGCAATGCCCAATTCGCCTCGACCGCTTTTAGCAATAATCAATAACATCTGGGACACATCTCGGTCATGTCTAGGACATATCTCGGACACATCTCGGACAATTCTGTCCATGCCAGCATCTTTGTTTGAGATCTTATCGTAGCTGTCTTTCTTATCTTCATCCTCAATCTCAGCCTTCTTGTATTTCATTGTCATGCTCAGCACGGTTCCATCAAAATCCCATTGAGGTTTAGGACAACCGTAGTCTTTACATGCAGCCAGCACTTTCTCTATACCACGTCCCCATGACTCTATGAATCCTGCATGAAAGAATGCATTTGCAATATCAGGATTGTAAGGAATGCTGATGTGTTTGCCAAGCAGATTACTGACAGTCCATCCCATTGGCAAACGTCCTGTGTTGGAAATGATGATGCGGTCATCATATACCCGAATCTGTCAGACGCACAATGAAGATTGCCAGATAGCTACTATTCAGCTACCTGGCATTTTGATTTGGATATTTCTCTCATCTCTCAAGAATATTTACAGGCTTCAAAGTAATGAGTTGAATGAGAGAGTGATTTATATACACAATGTTTTAGCTAAAAGGCGCTATTTTTCGTATCTAAATTCAACTTGATTCATCTTGCAGTTTTCGCCTATAAGGCTTGCATGTCTGAAAAGAAAGCGTTATATTTGCACGTGAGATAAGCTATATTCATTATGAGCAACAACTTCAAGCGCATCCCCTATGGTATCTCCAGCTTCAAGCAGGTGCGGAGTGAGGGACTTTATCTGGTTGACAAGACCATGTTTTTTGAAAGAATGGAGCAGGCTGGACACTTCTTGTTCCTTGTCCGTCCGCGCCGTTTCGGCAAGAGTCTCTTTCTCAACATGCTCGAGGCCTACTACGACATCAATGAGAAGGACAACTTCCAAGAGTTGTTCAAGGGTCTCTATGTGGCAGACCACCCTACGGAGTGGCGCAACAAATTTCAGATGCTGCATCTCGACTTCTCACAGGTGGGCAGCGATGTGGAGCGGCTGGATGATAACTTTGACTTTTATCTGAGTTTGTGCTGCGTAAACTTTGCAAAAGAATATGCAAGGTTCTACCCAGACGATTTTGTAGATGAGGTAAAACGGATACCACGTGGCATACAGAAGCTCAACTATATCAACCTTGTTGCTCATACCATAGGATGCCGACTATACCTTATCGTCGACGAGTATGACAACTTTACCAATAATGTATTAAACGTGAAAGGTCAGCAGGCCTACCACGACCTGACCCACGGCACGGGCTTCTACCGTGATGTGTTCAAACTCTTCAAGCCGATGTTCGACCGCATCGTCATGCTTGGCGTAGCGCCCATCACCCTCGACGACCTTACCAGTGGCTACAACATCGCGCTGAATATAACCATCGATGCGCGCTTCAACCAGATGCTCGGTTTCTCAGAGGATGAGGTGCGCCAGATGATACGCTATTATAAAGAGGTGGGTGCCATCAAGCCGGAGATTTCTGAAGACAGCATTATTGCCGACATCAAGCCGTGGTATGACAACTACTGCTTCGCTGAGGACAGCTTCGGCCGTGAGCCCAGCATGTTCAACAGCGACATGGTGTGCTACTACATGTCCACGCTCATCGACACAGGTAAGAAACCCAAGGAGATGGTTGACCCCAACACGAAGACTGACTACAAGAAACTGCGCAACCTCATCGAGATTGGCAACATGACCGAGGAGCGGCGACAGACCATCTATGACATCGTTCACACAGGATACACCATCTCGACCCTCAACAGCTACTTCCCTGCCGAGAGCATCACCGACGAAGACAACTTCATCAGCCTGCTCTTCTACTACGGCATGCTCACCATCCGCGGTACACTCGGCGCAGCCCTGAAGCTCGGCATCCCGAACAACAACGTGCGCATACAGTACTATAACTACCTCATGCAGGCTTTCCAGCAGATACGCCCCACAGCTCTCTCGCAGCTCAACGTGCCGTTCTATCAGGCCGCCGTGGAGGGTCAGTGGCGGCCAATGATGGACTATATCCTCAAAGCCTACCACGACACCACGGCTGTGCGGCAACTCATCGAGGGCGAGCGCAACCTGCAAGGGTTCATGAATGCCTACCTCAGCCTCGATCCCTATTATCTCGTCGCGCCGGAGATGGAGTTCAGCCATGGTTATTGCGACTTTTTCCTCCTGCCCAACGACACCGTCTTCCCGATGGTCAAGCACAGCTATATCCTTGAACTGAAATACCTCAAGACCGACGCCACCGAAGCCGAAGCTGACAGACAGTGGAGCGAGGCCTTAGAGCAAATCAAAAACTACGCTGCCGACAGGAAGTTGCAGAGCATGCTCCACGGTACGCAGCTGCACAGCATCGTCGTGCAAATCAAAGGCTACGACGTGGTGAGGATGGAGGAAGTGTAGAGCACATCCTACCGCACATCACAATCATGCCGCCCATAGAGACGAGCAATACCCTGCAGGATTTTGAAGTTCTGAAAAAACAAGTTAAAAGCCCCTATGCATCATCACGAGGCAGCTACGACAAGCGTAGTCTCTTGATGCATAAGGGCTTCATGTTGTTATTGGCCTTCCTGCTATTTCACGAGTATCTTGATGCTTTTCCTGCCTACCTTGCAGATAACAACATGCTCGGATGTGGCGATACTGACAGTGCCACCGTTAGCTTTTTCTGCGCCAATCAGTTTGCCGTCAATGGAATAGAACTCTACCTTCGCGCCATCGCTAAGACCGCTGACGGTAACAATACCGCCCTCAGCAGCTACTACCACACCATGCATCTTTGCCGCACTGATGTCGTCGGTCGCAATTTTTTTGATATTTTTGAATTTCTTCCAACCATCAGCCGCTTGATAAGCTGCGACGTCAGGAACACAAAGCGTACTATTCGAATAAGTATCATCATCAAAAGAAGTGTCACTAGTAGAAGGCGGATTGGGATTTTCACAAATTATACTTAACAGACCGGTGCAGCCAGAAAAGCACCCGTCTCCCAGCGATGTCACGGACGAGGGAATATCAATACTTGTCAGACCGGTGCAACCAGAAAAGCAGTTCCATCCCAGCGATATCACGGACGAGGGAATATCAATACTTGTCAGACCGGTGCAGCCAGAAAAACAGTAATCACCCAGCGATGTCACGGACGAGGGGATATCAATACTTGTCAGACCGGTGCAACCTGAAAAACAGCTGCTTCCCAGCGATGTCACAGACGAGGGGATATCAATACTTGTCAGACCGGTGCAGGCGCCAAAGCAGGAGGCTCCCAGCGACTTCACGGAAGAGGGGATATCAATACTTATCAGACCGGTGCAACGATAAAAGCAACCTATTCCCAGCGTTGTCACGGAAGAGGGGATGGTGATGTTTGTCAGACCGGTGCAGCCAGAAAAGCAAGATTCTGGCAACGTTGTTACGGACGAGGGGATATCAATACTTGTCAGACCGGTGCAACCAGAGAAACAGTAACCACCCAGCGATGTCACGGACGGGGGGATAGTAATACTTGTCAGACCGGTGCAGCCTTTAAAGCACTCGTAATCCAGCGTTGTCACGGATGAGGGGATGGTGATATTTGTCAGACCGGTGCAGCTTTTAAAGCACCCGCTTCCCAGCGTTGTCACGGACGAGGAGATATCAATACTTGTCAGACTGGTGCAACCATAAAAGCAATGCTTTCCCAGCGATGTCACGGACGAGGGGATATCAATACTTGTCAGACCGGTGCAGCCGTCAAAGCACCAGTCTCCCAGCGATGTCACAGACGAGGGGATATCAATACTTGTCAGACCGGTGCAACCTGAAAAACAGTCATCACCCAGCGCGGTGACCGTATATTCAACACCGCCATCCGTAATTTTCTCGGGTACTTTTATGTCCCCACTATAAGAATATTGAGTAAGCTTGGCTTCCTTCGAAACCGTATCCACACGGAATTTCAAGCCATCAACTGTCACATACTTTTGATCCGCAAAGCAGCCTATCGATGTCATTAAGGCTACAAATATAAGTAGAAATTTTTTCATAATCTGACAGAGCTAATTAGATTATCTTTTTTACCAAATTAATTTTTAGATAATGATTCGTTACCTTTTATTATTTCTTTTAAGAATTCAACTACATCTTTAATTCCCTGCTGCCTTGAAGACTCAATTCCATCGATGTCTGATCTGCCGACTCACACGAATGAGTTAGCATCTCATTGGCAAAATTAAGAAATATTTTCTAAAGCCGCAACAGAAAGGCGGACTTTTTAATAAAAAAAATAGCAACCACCAACAACATACGAAACAAGCCCATTGCATCCTGTGACAATGTGATTTTGTGATTTGCGTTCGTATCGCAACGTGGCTGCGGATGTGTTCCTTTGCGAGGCCGAAGGCCCTTCCCTTTGCGCCCTTTGCGCCTTGGCGAGAGCTACCAAAACGCAAGCTGCAATCGAACAGCAAGATATTCTCTCGCAAAGGCGCAAAGGCGCAAAGGATGGAAGCATGAATGCTTCAGAAAGGGCGCAAAAAACATTCAATGGGCAATATTGCAGAAATATTGCGGTGGATAGGTACCACCACGCAGGACTCTTTCTCAACTAAATGGAAGAAAAACCAATGTACGTCTATAACAAATGATGTTATGCGAAGGAAATGGTGCTTAATCTGCTATCCACGTGAGACCTCTCCGAGGTCTTTCCTCTCTCCTCGCTCTGTCCCCAGGTCGCTCACGGTCGTGGTGGCTTGCTTCGCTGCGCCACCGCGCCCGTTCGACGACCCGGGGTCAGTGCCAAACCTTTTGTGGTCAGTGCCAATATTACGGGGTCTGTGCCAAACCAAGCCAATATGCAAAAGCATACAGTTTTACATCGCCTCCTATTATTTTTGGCAGACAAAAACCGGTGGAATTATGCTGCCAAAAATTATTTCTGCCGACATCCGCACGACTGTTTGAGACACCTTACAGCATAATACTATATTAATATAACGCGCGAACATTATTATATTAAGATAATATCATCATAAAGTTAACTCTTAATTTCTTTCTTCTCCCCTGTATATATGGATACGAAAGTGTGATAATGTGATTTGTTATGTTTTGGCAAGTGCCGGGGAGTGATAAAAACAGCGCCTTATTATAAAAAATCAAAGTTTCTATTTGCCACTTCGGTGAAAAAGCACTAATTTTGCAGTGTTACACATTAAATAAGTCATTATCCGATTATGATTCTTTTCTTCAAGACTCCCAAGGAGAACATCATTGCCACTGAGATAGACCATACCCCCAGTGACGCTGAGAAGCAAGCCTTGTCATGGCTTTACGGTGACGCCACCATTCTGACAGCAGAGAAGCTCGACGGCTTCTTTGTCGGTCCGCGCCGCGAAATGATTACACCATGGAGTACAAATGCCGTTGAGATCACGCAGAACATGAGTCTCACCGGCATTTCGCGTATAGAGGAATACTTCCCCGCGAAGAGCGAGGATGCCAGCCACGACCGCATGCTGCAGCGCATGTACAAAGGTCTGGACCAGAACATCTTCACCGTAGACCACCAGCCTGAGCCCATCAAGCACGTTGAGGACATCGAGAAATACAACGAGGAGGAGGGCCTGGCGCTGAGTCCTGAAGAGATTGAATACCTCCACAAGATAGAGAAAGAGAACGGCCGCCCGCTTACCGACTCCGAGATCTTCGGCTTCGCGCAGATCAACTCCGAACACTGCCGCCACAAGATCTTCGGCGGCACCTTCATCATCGACGGTGAGGAGCGCCCCTCCAGCCTCTTCGCCCTCATCAAGAAGACGACGAAGGAGCATCCGGGTAAGATTCTCTCTGCCTATAAAGATAATGTGGCCTTCGCCCAGGGCCCTGTCATCGAGCAGTTTGCTCCCCAGGACCAGACGACGGCCGACTACTTCAAGGTGAAGCCCATCGAGAGCGTCATCTCCCTGAAGGCCGAGACCCACAACTTCCCCACCACCGTGGAGCCTTTCAACGGTGCCGCTACAGGTACGGGCGGTGAGATTCGCGACCGTATGGGCGGTGGTGTCGGTTCATGGCCTATCGCCGGCACGGCAGTCTATATGACCAGCTACCCGCGTCTGAAGAACGATGACGGCAAGGCTGCCCGCGACTACGAGGAGAAGATAGACGCCCGTAAATGGCTCTATCAGACGCCTGAGGAGATTCTTATCAAGGCCTCGAATGGTGCCAGCGACTTCGGTAACAAGTTCGGCCAGCCGCTGATTACCGGTTCCGTCCTCACCTTCGAATATGAGACCTCTACCGGTGACAACGCCATCGAGAAAGAAACCAACAAGGACTGCCAGACACCCAACCAGGTCTATGGCTACGACAAGGTCATCATGCTGGCCGGTGGTGTCGGCTATGGCAAGAAGCGCGACTGTCTGAAGAAAGAACCGCAGCCCGGCGAGGACATCGTCGTCGTAGGCGGTGACAACTATCGCATCGGCTTGGGTGGCGGCTCCGTGTCGTCGGTGGATACCGGCCGTTATGGCACTGCCGTAGAGCTCAACGCCGTGCAGCGTGCCAACCCAGAGATGCAGAAGCGCGCCTACAACCTCGTGCGCGCCCTCGTCGAAGATGATACCAACCCCGTCGTCTCCATCCATGACCACGGCTCGGCCGGGCACCTCAACTGCCTCTCAGAGCTTGTGGAGGACTGTGGCGGCGAGATAGACATGACCAAGCTGCCTATCGGCGACAAGACGCTGTCGGCGAAAGAGATTATCGCCAACGAGAGTCAGGAGCGTATGGGCCTGCTCATCGACGACAACCACGTGGAGCGCGTGCGCAAGATGGCCGAGCGCGAGCGTGCACCGTTCTATGTCGTGGGTAAGACCACTGGCGACGCCCACTTTTCCTTTGTACAGGGCGACGGCGTGAAGCCCTTCGACCTCGACGTGGCCCAGATGTTCGGTCACTCGCCGAAGACCATCATGCGCGACGAGACTGTTGTCCACCACTATGAGGATGCCACCTACTCCATCGATAAGATTGACGAATACCTCAACAACGTGCTCCAGTTGGAGGCCGTTGCCTGCAAGGACTGGCTGACGAACAAGGTCGACCGCTCCGTCACGGGTAAGGTAGCGCGCCAGCAGACTCAGGGTCAGATTCAGCTGCCGCTCTCCGACTGCGGTGTCGTCGCCCTTGACTATCGTGGCAAGGCTGGTATCGCTACGGCCTTAGGTCATGCTCCCCAGGCCGGACTTGCCAACCCTGCTGCCGGCAGCGTACTCTCTGTGGCTGAGAGTCTGACGAACATCGTCTGGGCACCTGTAGCTACCGACAAGGACCATCCGTCAGCTGTGGAGAACCTCAACCTCTCCGCCAACTGGATGTGGCCGTGCCGCTCACAGAAGGGTGAGGATGCCCGTCTCTACGACGCTGTACAGGCTCTCTCCGACTTCTGCTGCTCGCTCGGTCTCAACGTGCCGACGGGTAAGGACTCGCTGTCGCTGAGCCAGCAGTATCCCGACGGCTCAAAGATTATCGCACCGGGTACCGTCATCGTGACGGCAGGTGCTGAGGTCAGCGATGTGAGAAAGGTCGTCAGCCCCGTCCTCGTTAACGACAAGAACTCCTCATTATATTATATCGACTTCTCCTTCGACGAGCAGCGCCTCGGCGGTTCTGCCTTCGCCCAGACGCTCGGCAAGATAGGCTCCGATGTTCCTACTGTCAAGAACTCAGAGTATTTCGCCGACTGCTTCAATGCTATCCAGGACCTCATCAACAGGGGTTGGGTCATGGCTGGTCACGACATCTCAGCCGGTGGTCTCATCACCACGCTCCTTGAGATGACCTTTGCCAATGTCGAGGGCGGCATGCATGTCAACCTCCACGACATCATGCAAGACAAGGACGATGTTGTGAAGATGCTCTTTGCTGAGAATCCCGGTGTTGTCATCCAGGTCTCTGACACCCATAAGCGCGAGCTCAAGGAATATCTTGAGGATGCCGGCATCGGCTTTGCCAAGATTGCCTATCCCACTCCCGGTGAGCGCAAGATTGTCGTCGTCAAGGACGACTGGAATCATGAGTTCGACATCAACGCCCTCCGCGACACTTGGTATAAGACCTCTTACCTCCTCGACCGCCGCCAGAGCATGAACGGCATGGCCCGCAAGCGCTACCTCAACTACAAGAAGCAGCCGCTAGAGTTCAAGTTCAACGACAACTTCACTGGTAAGTTCGCTCAGTACGGCCTCAACCCCGACCGCTGGAAAGACGGTGACGATGCCAAGCGCCCCGTTGCTGCCATCATCCGCGAGAAAGGTACCAACGGTGACCGTGAGATGGCCTACACGCTGTGGCTCGCCGGTTTCAATGTCAAGGATGTCATGATGACCGACCTCATCAGCGGCCGCGAGACCTTGGAAGAGGTGAACATGATCGTCTTCTGTGGTGGATTCTCCAACTCCGACGTCCTCGGCTCTGCCAAGGGCTGGGCCGGTGCCTTCCTCTACAACCCGAAGGCTAAAGAGGCACTCGACAAGTTCTACGCCCGTGAGGACACGCTGTCGCTCGGCATCTGCAATGGTTGCCAGCTCATGGTGGAGCTCAACCTCATCAACCCTGAGCATCAGCACAGGGCTCATCTGACACACAATGTCAGCCAGAAGTTTGAGAGCAGCTTCCTCGGTCTCAATATCCCACAGAACAACAGCGTCATGCTCAGCTCCCTGAGTGGTGACAAGCTCGGTATCTGGGTAGCTCACGGAGAGGGTCGTTTCTACCTCCCTGAGCCTGAGGACCACTACAACATCGTAGCTAAATACAACTACGCTGAGTATCCTGCCAACCCCAACGGCTCGGACTATAATGTCGCCGGCATCTGCTCTGCCGACGGTCGCCACCTTGCCATGATGCCGCATCCCGAGCGCGCCATCTTCCCCTGGCAGAATGCATGGTATCCCGCTGACAGACGCAACGGCGATGTCACACCGTGGATAGAAGCCTTCGTCAATGCACGGAAGTGGATTGAGAGAAAGACGAAGTAACGTCACAGATTATTTGAAGTCCAGAAGCTCGTCTTCTGGACTTCAATATATCATACATGTAATGAGTTGGAAGAGGATAAAATGTCTGCTACCTCCTCCCAACTTATCGTTAGCCGAAAAAGCAGAAAACAAATATGAAATGATATCCAATAAAGCGTCCGGGAATGACCAAACTTCCAACCTGAAGTCTCCCGACCTCTACCGCAAGCTTTTCACCACCTTCTTCAAGATTGGTGCCTTCACCCTTGGCGGAGGCTATGCCATGATTCCTATCATACAGACGGAGGTTGTGGAAAAGAACGGATGGGTGAAGGAAGAGGATTTTGTCGACCTCGTAGCCATTGCACAAAGTTGTCCTGGCATCTTCGCCGCCAACATCGCCACCTTCATCGGCTATAAGGTGAACGGCACCAAGGGCGCCCTCTGCACCACACTGGGGACCGTTCTGCCGTCGTTCATCATCATCCTGCTCATTGCCATGGTCTTCCGCCAATTTATGCAGATACACTGGATAGCAGCTATGTTCAACGGCATCCGACCCGCTGTCGTGGCGCTCATCGCCGTACCCACCTTCAACCTTGCCAAAAGTGCCAAGGTGAACTTGGGCAATGTGTGGATACCCATTGCCTCAGCTATCCTCATCTGCGCGCTCGGCGTCAATCCCATCTGGATTATCATCGCCGCCGGACTCGGTGGCTTCCTCTATGGACGCATAAAAGACACATTATGATTTTTCTGCAACTCTTCTGGACTTTCTTCAAAATAGGCCTCTTCGGCTTCGGCGGGGGCTATGGCATGCTCTCACTCATACAGATGGAGACGGTGCGCAACCACCACTGGCTGAGGTCGGCGGAGTTTACCAATATCGTCGCCATCAGCCAGATGACGCCCGGACCTATAGGCATCAACTCTGCCACATACTGCGGCTATACCGCCATCCATAATGCTGGCATGGGCAACGCCCTGGCCATCCTCGGCTCTGCCACGGCGACGTTCTCCCTTGTCCTGCCCACCTTCGTATTGATGATTCTCATCAGTAAGATGTTTATGAAATACATGAAGACACGAACCGTACAGCATGTCTTCACGGGTCTCCGCCCCGCTGTCGTCGGTCTGTTGGCTTCCGCTACCATCATGCTCTTAGACAAGGAGAACTTCAGCGCACCGAGCGTCAACCTCTGGCAGTTCATCATCAGCATCCTCCTTTTTGCCGCTACCTTCGTTGGTACGATGTGGATAAAGATCAACCCTATCCGCATGATATGCTATGCCGCCATCGCCGGACTGGTATTGCTCTATTAATGACAATTTCGAAAATCACCGCTCCTTACTCCCAACTTCCTTCCCATCCGAAATCTGTTAATTTTCGTATGGAAAGGAATTCTTATGCAACATGTTACGCACTTTTTTCTTAGTTTTACGCTTTTCTTTGATTTGGTAATGGTGAAAATAACTACTTTTGCCATCGAAAACAAGAACCAACATTTACCATGAGAAAACTGCTCGTTATTCTAACACTTTTGTGCACTATGGCAAATCTTTATGCCACTCCAAATCTTCAAAAAAGCTCTAAACAAAAAGCTCCAACAACAATGCGTATTGACCCCACCAACTGGTATGTGGGAATGAAGGATCCATCCCTGCAACTGATGATTTACGGCAAGGATGTCCGCAACGTGAAAAACGTCACTACTGACTACCCCAATGCGAGAATCGACTCCGTTGTACGCCTCGACTCGCCCAACTATCTCTTCGTGTACCTCAACCTCAGCGGAGCCAAGGCCGGAGAGATGACACTCAAACTGGATAACAAAAAAATTAAATACACCCTTAAGGACCGCGCCATGAAGGGCGAGGACCACAAAGGCTTCTCCAACGCCGACGTCCTCTACCTGCTCATGCCCGACCGCTTTGCCAATGGCAACCCGAAGAATGATGTTGTCAAGGGCATGCGCGACGAAAACTGCGACAGGAAATATCCGTCTTTGCGCCACGGCGGTGACCTGGCAGGTATCGGACAGCACCTTGACTACTTCAAACAGCTCGGGGTCACGGCCCTTTGGTTCACACCTGTCTTAGAGAACGACTGGCCTGCCGACAAGACACAGAACTCGTCGTACCATGGCTATGCCACAACAGACTATTACAAGGTGGATCCACGCTTCGGTTCCAACGAGGAATACCGCAATCTTATCGCTGAATGCCACAAGCAGGGACTGAAAGTCGTCATGGACATGATCTTCAACCATTGCAGCGACTACCACATCTTCAACATGGACCCACCCTCTAAAGACTGGTTCAACAACCCCAACTACGGTCTTCAGACGAGCTATAAGCTCACACCGGTCCTCGATCCTTACGCTTCGAAAGTCGACATGGCCGAGACCGTAGACGGCTGGTTCGTGCCCTCCATGCCCGACCTCAACCAGCGCAACCCCCACGTGATAAAATACCTCATTCAGAGCAGTGAGTGGTGGATAGAATACGCTGACATCGACGGCATCCGTATGGATACCTATCCCTACGCTGACCGACAGGCTATGGCAGGATGGATGAAGACCATCGACAACGAATATCCCAACTTCAACACCGTTGGCGAGACATGGGTGACAGAGCCGCCTTATACCGCCTCCTGGCAGAAAGACTCCAAGCTCTCTAAGATAAACAGCTATCTGAAGACCGTCATGGACTTCTCCTTCTTCGACAAGCTCAACCAGGGCAAGCGTGAGGAGACTGACGACTGGTGGAAGGGCTTCAACCGCATCTACAACTCCCTCTGCTACGACTACCTCTATCCTAACCCGTCGAGTGTGTTGGCGTTCATCGAGAACCATGACACCGACCGCTTCTTAGGCGAGAGCAAGGACACCACAATGCTCAAGCAGGCCTTGGCTCTGCTGCTTACCCTCAACCGCATCCCACAGCTCTATTACGGTACCGAGGTGCTGATGAATGGCACAAAGGCTGTCACCGACGGCAATGTGCGCAAGGACTTCCCCGGTGGATTCCCCGGCGATACCCACAACTGCTTCACGGCTGAGGGCCGCACAAAAGCTGAGAACGGAATGTTCAACTGGCTCAGCCAACTGCTGCACTGGCGTCAGGGCAACGAGGTGATAACAAAGGGCTCACAGACGCAGTTCATACCTTATAAAGGCGTTTATGTCATCGCACGGCAGTATAACGGCAAGACGGTGCTCACCATCCTCAATGGCAAGCATGCCGACAACGAGTTAGCTGTCAGTCGCTACGCCGAGGTCATCGGCAACCATAAGACAGCTACAGATGTAATCACAGGAAAGACAGTAGACCTTACTAAGAATATACCCCTCACACAGCGCCAGGCGCTGGTAGTGGAGTTCTAACTCCAAGGGTAGATGTTGAATAACAATCCCCGCCAAGGAATCATCGGTTCCACGGCGGGGATTTTTTTATTGCTAGTACATTGCCAGCGACGAGAGGATAGGCAATGTCAGGCATTTACTTCTGATGGCCAGGCTGTTCTGCCTTCTTGCCATGGATGCGCTCTATCGTCAGCACACTGTCACAGAAAGCTTTGACAGCGGGCCGGTGGGTGATAAAGATGACCGTCTTCGTCTTATCGGCAAGGATGTTTTTCAGCAGGCCGACCTCTGTCTCGGGGTCTAATGCCGAGGTGGCCTCATCAAAGAGCATGATAGGACGGTTGCGCAACAGCGCTCGGGCGATGGCTATGCGCTGAGCCTGACCCTCGGAGAGACCGCCACCCTGCTCGCCACACACCGTGTCGAGACCCTCAGGGAGTTCGAAGACGAAGTCAGCGCAACTGTCATGCAAAGCCTTACGCATATCGTCGTCAGTGGCATTGAGACGACCTAAACGCAGGTTATCGCGGATAGTACCACTGAGGAGGGTGTTACCCTGGGGCACATAGATGAAGTTGCAGCGCGTCAGTGGCGAAGCCATCACTTCCTTTGCATCATTATAGAGCACTACCCTACCCTGCTGTGGCCTGATGAGTGCCAGGAGCATCCGGACGAGGGTGGTCTTGCCGGCTCCTGTCTCTCCCAAGACAGCCGTGCAGGTGCCCGGACGGAAGTCGAAGCACAAGTCATTGACTATCTTCTCCTCGGTAGGGCCATAGGCATAGCTGACATGATCGAGCCTGATGCCACATGGTGAAGCAAGCTTCACCGGCTCGCCCTGCTCCTCAAGCGGGTTCTCCTCCAACTCCATGAGCCGCTCCGCCGCCGTGAACACCGACACGAAAGCGGGCACCAGCTTTGTGATACTGCGCGCCGGACTCTGGATGCGGTTGACGAGTTGTAGAAACGCTGTCATGCCACCAAAGGTCAACGAATGGGAAGCCATACGCACGGCCGCCCAAAGGAACGCTACAAGGAAGCCAATGGCAAATCCAACATTGAGAACGGTATTGCTGAACACCGAGAACACCGTCCGACGTATCACTTTATGCCGCAACAAGCTTTGGCGTTGCTCCAGCCGGTCTACCATCGGTGTCTCTCCCTCCAATGTCTTTATCAGCATGCTGTGCTGGATGGTCTCCTGAAGGGTGCTCTGCACGTGCGAGTCCTCGGTGCGCACCTCTTTAGTAAGACGTCGCATCTGGGCAACATAAATCTTGCTGACAGCAGCAAAGACTGGGATAATGGCCACTGTGATGAGTGCCAGGACAGCGTCCATGGAGAAGAGATAGCAGAAAGCACCGACGAAGAGGGCTATCACAGACAGAGCGCTGGGGATCGTCTGTGTCAGGAAATTGACAACATTGACCACGTCAAACTCCAGTCTGTTCAGCACATCACCGGAGTGGAAGTTCTCACGCCCACGCCATTGTGAGCGCAGAATCCTGTCGAGCATACGCTGCTGCATACGGTTTTGCGCGCGGATGCCCAAAACATTCTGTATCCATGTTGAAGAGATGTCGAGAAGAAAGTTGCAGAGGATGAGCAGCCCCATAAGTCCTACCGCCCAATAGAGGTTACCCTTCACTACGCCGCTGGCCACATCGATAGCATGTTGCATAGCCCACACCTCCGCCAACGACAGCACCACTGTCGCAAGGCCAATAGATGCATTGAGCGTAGCCTGCAAACGGTTGCCACGCCAGGCGTGCCACAGCCAGCGCATGATGGCCGCAGCAGAATAATGCGACTTGGGAAGATTTAGAAGGCTCCTGATTCTCATGGCCCATTTAAGATTTTAATTTGTCACAAAGATAAGAAAAAACAAGCAAAAAAGAACACTAAAGTCTCAATTTATTTTCACCCGAAGACTCTGTGCAATCGTTTACATGATTTATATCAAACATGTTTGGGCAAAAACTTTCGTATGCAACAAAAAAAGCCTACTTTTGCACAAAAACCATAGAGTACCTGAAAACTGCGCTTATGTCACATACAACCATAACAATGCGAGACATAGCCGACGCCTTAGGGGTGTCGGTAGCTACGGTGTCGCGTGCGTTGAAAGACAATCCACGCATCAGCATACAGCAGAAGAACAAGATAAAGAAATACGCCCAAGAACATAATTACTATCCCAACGCCTTAGCCGAGGGCTTGCGCAACAACATGGTGAAGCCTTCCAAACTGATAGGCGTCATCATCCCACAGTTTGAGCATTTCTACTTCTCCTCCGTCCTTGAGGGCATCGACCAGGAAGCCACCTCGCGCGGCTATTCCATCATCGTCAGCGCCAGCAACGACGACTTCGAGCACGAACAGCTCATCTGCAAGCACTTCCTTGAGAACCGTGTCTGCGGCGTCATCGTCTCACAAGCTAAGAACACCACGACCTACAGCCACTTCCAAGAGCTTATCAAGGAGCGCCTGCCGCTGGTCTTCTACGACCGCATCTGTACGGGTATCAACTGCGACCGCGTCGTCGTCGATGACTACCAGGGCGCCTTCAACGCCGTCAACTACATGATAGAGCGCGGCTGCAAGCGCGTCGCCTTCTACAGTTCACCGATGACGCTCGAAATCTCCAAGAACAGATACAACGGCTACCGCGACGCCCTGCTCAGAAACGGCTTACAGCCCGAAGAGCGCTTCTTCCGCCTCTGCGACAACCGTGCCGACGCCGAGGCCATCACGCCGGAGCTGCTGTCTCAAGATGTGGTTCCCGACGCCTTCTTCGCCGTCAACGACGATACCGCCATCGGCATCCTCTATACTGCCAAGCGTATGGGCTTCAGCGTTCCCGAGGACATCAGCATCTGCGGATTCACCAACGGCCAGCGTGCCGTGGCCTGCGACCCCATGCTCACCACAGTGGAGCAGAGAGGCGTCAGAGTCGGAGAAGAAGCCGCAAATATTCTCATCAGTAAGGTAGAAGGAGAGATACCCCTGTCAAAAGTGGAGAAACGCATCGTCAGAACACGACTTATCATCAGAGGAACGACAAAATAAAAAACATATACTAAAAATGAAAGAAAAACCAAACATGAGCTTTTGGGGCTTGTGGAACCTCAGCTTCGGCTTCTTCGGAGTGCAGATAGCCTACGCCCTTCAAAGTGCCAACATCTCGCGCATTTTCGCCACCCTCGGTGCCGACCCTCACAGCCTAAGCTATTTCTGGATACTGCCCCCACTGATGGGCATCATCGTGCAGCCTATCGTGGGCACCTGCTCCGACAAAACGTGGTGCCGTTTCGGTCGCCGCATTCCCTACCTCTTCCTCGGTGCTGCCGTAGCTGTCATCGTCATGTGCCTGCTGCCCAACTCCGGTTCTTTCGGTATGACCGTTTCCACGGCTATGGTCTTCGGACTCATAGCACTGATGTTTCTCGATACGTCCATCAACATGGCCATGCAACCGTTCAAGATGCTTGTCGGTGATATGGTCAACGAGAAGCAGAAAGGTCTCGCCTACTCCATCCAGAGTTTCCTCTGCAACGCCGGTTCACTCGTAGGCTACGTCTTCCCCTTCGTCTTTGCACTCTTGGGCATTGCCAACACCGCACCCAAAGGCGTCATCCCAGACTCTGTTATCTACAGCTTCTATGTCGGTGCCGCCATCCTCATCCTCTGCGTTATCTACACGGTATGGAAAGTCAAGGAATGGAATCCTAAAGAATATGAGGAGTATAACGGTAGGAAGGAGTCTGTAGCCGAAGAGGAGAAAGGCTCTTCCAACTGGATTGTGCTGCTGAAGAATGCGCCCGCCACCTTCTGGAAGGTAGGACTGGTGCAGTTCTTCTGCTGGTTCGCCTTTATGTATATGTGGACTTACACCAATGGTACTGTGGCTGCCAACTGCTGGGGCACTACCGACGTGACGAGTGCAGGCTATCAGGAGGCCGGCAACTGGGTAGGCATCCTCTTCGCTGTCCAGGCCATCGGCTCCGTCATCTGGGCCACGGTACTGCCGAAGTTCACCAACCGCAAGTTCGCCTATGCCATCAGCCTTGTCTTAGGCGGCATCGGCTTTGCAAGCTGCGCCTTCATCCACGACCAGTATCTGCTCTTCATCCCCTTCCTGCTCATCGGCTGCGCATGGGCTGCCATGCTCGCCATGCCTTTCACCTTCGTCACCAACGCCCTTCAGGGCTATGGCCATATGGGTGCCTACCTCGGACTCTTCAATGGTACCATCTGCATTCCGCAGATTGTCGCTGCCGCCATCGGTGGCACCATCCTCGGCCTCGTTGGATCTGTGCAGAGCCACATGATGATCATCGCTGGTGTGAGCCTCGTCCTCGGTGCCTTTGCCGTTAAGACCATCAAAGAGAATTAATCCTTTCTCTTCAAATACATGCTTATAATGAATCCCCTCTGTCTGTGATGAAGATGGAGGGGATTTTTGTTCAAACGCACCAACTCCCTACAGTCCCGCCTACAATCCTTTCATCGCAATAAAGATAAGAAGGCCGCTCTTTTCCCTCTAAAAAGGGACAAAATTACAGAAATATCCCTCTGGAAAGGGAAAAAATCAGCAATTTATCCCTTTTGAAAGGGATTTTGGCTATGCCAACATCATCCCACTGTGGCATTTTGGCCTCAACTACTAAACCGTACAGCCGAAGCAGCTTAGGGAAAGGAGATAAAAGAAAATCAGGGAACGGAAGAAGTCCGTTCCCTGATTTCCTTTTAAGCTATATATTATAATATGTGTCTGCCGTGCAGAATGAATACTGACTATCAGTCGTGCAGGATGAGAGCAGACTGTCCGTCGATGACGACGTGGGAACCGGAGACGGTGTCGAGACCATTCTCATCAATTTTTCCATCGCAGCAGACCACCGTATAATTGCCTTCCGGGATGGTAATTTCGCGAGCCTCCGCGTTGGCATTGAGGATGACGATGATATTCTTCCAAGCGTCCCCACCCGCATTGTTCTTCAGTCGGAAGGCCACGACACACGGCATCTCCTGCCCCTTGCTGTCCGTCACGGGCAGGAATTCCAAATGCTGCCGCACGAGTTCAGCGCTGCCGAGACGGAAGGCAGGATGGTTGCGGCGCAAAGCGATGAGACGACTGTAATACTCAAACACCTGGGGATACTTCTCCAGATTGCTCCATTGCAGCTCATTGATGCTGTCGGAAGAGTTGAAGCTGTTGTGAACGCCCTTCTTGTCGCGCAACATCTCCTCACCGGAGAGAATGAAGGGCACACCCTGAGAGGTGAGGACAGCAGTCTGAGCCAGCTCGTCGAGCTTTATCAGCGTCGCCATATCCGCTGCTTTCTTGTCCCTTGCCTCCATCTCCGTCTTCAATCTGTCAACCAAGCACATGTCGTCGTGGCAGCTGACGTAGCTGATGCACTGCGTCGGCTCATTGGCCCACGGCTCCTTACTGTAGTTGACCTTAGCATAGTCGACCTGCGGATGGGCTATCATTCCGGCGATACCAGCCTTGATACTCTCTTCCGAACCCGGTAGCCCCATGAGGAAGGCACCCTGCTTGTCGTCGGAGAAAGGACCACGGACAGCATCACGCAAATCGTCGCAGAAAGCGGCGATGCCCGGCAGCTGTTTCATGTGGGCCTTCATGGCAAGTTTGTCCTGAGGATAAGCACAGGAACCGGCACTCCACCCCTCACCATAGACAAAGATATTCGGGTCGATACTCGTCAACTCCTTTCTGATGGCATTCATCGTCTCGATATCGTGAACACCCATGAGGTCGAAGCGGAAACCGTCGATATGATACTCCTCCGCCCAGTATTTCACGCTCTCAAGCATAAAGGCGCGCATGATGGACTGGTCTGAGGCCGTCTCATTGCCACAGCCGGAGCCATTGCTTGGCGTACCATCGGCATTGAACCGGTAGTAGGCATTGGGCCATGTCTTCTGGAAGTTGCTGTTCGTAAGGTCAAAGGTATGGTTGTAGACAACGTCGAGGATCACTCTGATGCCGGCTTCATGCAAGGCCTTCACCATCTCCTTGAACTCCCGGATGCGTGTGGCAGGAGTATAAGGGTCGGTAGAGTAGCTGCCCTCGGGGACGTTGTAGTTGAGCGGGTCATAGCCCCAGTTATACTGCGGCTTGTCGAGTTGCGTCTCGTCGACCGAGGCATAGTCGAAAGAGGGAAGAATATGCACGGCGTTGACCCCGAGCTTCTTCAGGTAACTGATAGCCTTCGGCTCAGTGAGAGCAAGAAACTTTCCCTTGTATTTCAGCCCCGAGGTCGGCGACACGGAGAAGTCGCGGAAATGCATCTCATAGATGACGAGGTCGGCCGGTGACTTCAGTGTCAGTCTGTGGTCCTGGCTCCATCCGGCGGGGTCGGTGCTGTTCATGTCGATGACAGCACCACGACGGCCGTTGACACCGACAGCCGTGGCGAAGACACCGGGCGACTCCAACGGGTTCTTAGCATCGTTGGAGATGTCGAAGGTATAGAATTTTCCTTTCCAGTCACCCTTCACCTCTGCTGTCCAACCGCCATATTCCCGATTCTTCATCTTCACGGTGCGCACGGGTTTGCCACCGAGGGCATCGTCATAGAGCCGAAGCTTCACCTGACCTTTGGCGGGATTGCCTAAGAAGCGGAAACTCGTAGATGTAGGCTGGTAACTACATTGTTTATAATAGTTCAGACTCATCGAGTCTGGGTCTACGGCCTTATCCTCGGCATGGGCAGAAGGACCGTAGGCGGCTAAGAGCGCAAAGAAGAAAGTCTTTAAATTCATTGTCGTGAGAAATAAATAAGTTGTTCAGGCGCCGTCCTCCAAAGGGAGTCCGGCAAAAAACAAAGCCCCAACAAGGGCTATAAACCCTTATTGAGGCCTTATGGAGATGTAAATTATTTAGCCATAAGAGAAACGGCGAAACCACCACCGGGAGCCTCGGTGAAGTTCAACACGTCGCCCTTCTTCACAGTACGCTTGGTAATGACATAAGCCTTCGGGTTCTTGTCATAGCTGGCACCCTTGGCGTCGGCATAGATGGTAGCCTCATACTTACGGCCCTTGTCGAGGAAGTCGAGCTTGACCGTGGACTTATGTCCGTGCTCGTCACACTTGCCGCCGATGAACCAGTTGTCAGAACCCTTGGCCTTACGGGCCACAGTGATATAGCGGGCAGGCTCTGCCTCGATATATTTCGAGTCGTCCCAGTCGACAGCCACATCCTTGATAAACTGGAAAGCGTCGTTATATTTGGCATAGTTCTCGGGCAGGTCGGCAGCCATCTGCACGGGGCCCCACATCACGAGATAGAGGGCAAGCTGGCCGACGAGGGTCGTGTGGACATAGCTTGGGTTGTTGCTCCATGTCTTGAGCTGCGTTTCAAGGATGCCCGGCGTGTAGTCCATCGGACCGCCCTGCAGACGTGTGAAGGGCAGGATGACGGTGTGGTTAGGATAGCTGCCACCGAAGGCCTCATATTCTCCACCGCGCGCCGACTCGTTGGCGACATAGTTAGGCCATGTGCGGCCAATACCGGTCGGACGTGTAGCCTCATGGGCGTCGACCATGATATGATGCTTGGCAGCCTGCTCCACGACATACTGATAGTGCTGGTTCATGAACTGGGAGAAGTGGTGGTCGCCACGGGGGATCATATCACCGACATAACCGGTCTTCACAGCGTCGTAACCGTACTTGTTCATCAGATTGAGAGCCGACTCCAGATGGCGCTCATAATTGCGGGTGCTCGACGAGGTCTCGTTATGCATCAGCAACTTCACACCCTTGGAGTGCGCATAGTCGTTGAGGGCCTTGATGTCGAAGTCGGGATAAGGAGTCGTGAAGTCGAAGACATAGTCCTTCCAGTGGTTGGCCCAGTCCTCCCAACCTACATTCCAGCCTTCCACCAAGACCTCGCTGATACCGTTGGCAGCGGCAAAGTCAATATATTTACGCACCTCAGCGTTGTTAGCACCATGTCGTCCGTTGGGCTTTACCTTTGACCAGTCGATGCTGTCAAGTTTGATGGATGGGAACTCATCTGTGTAGTTCCAAGAGTTCTTGCCTACAATCATCTCCCACCAGACGCCACAGAATTTAGTCGGGTGAATCCAGCTGGTATCCTTAATCTTGCACGGCTCATTAAGATTATAAATCATAGAGTTGGCATCACCGAGCATATCGCGGGCATCGTCGCTGACAGCCACCGTACGCCACGGTGTCTTGCAAGGTGTCTGCATATAGCCCTTCATTCCGGTGGCATCAGGTGTGAGCCAACTTTCAAACACCATGTTCTTGTCATCAAGATTGAGGTGCATCGTAGCATAATCGATGCAGGCAGCCTCGTGGAGGTTGATATAGAGTCCGTCCTTCGTCTTCATCTGCAAGGAGGTTTGCACACCTGTCGGCGAGAAGACGGCAACGGAGGAATTGTTCCAGTTAACGGCATCGTGGAAGCGGGCACGAATCTCAGAGAGTTTCGACTCCTGTGTCTCCTGCTCCTGAGTGTCGTAGTCGCCAGGCAGCCACCAGGCAGTGTGGTCGCCGGTCATGGCAAACTGTGTATGCTCCTCCTTGATGACGAAATAGACCAGGGAGTCCTGCTGTGGGAATTCATAGCGCAGGCCCATGCCGATGTCGTAAACGCGGAAGCGGATAGTCATCTTACGCTTGGTGACCGGCTGGGTGAGGTTGACGGCGAGCTCGTTGTAGTGATTGCGAATCTTGCCATACTGTCCCCAGACGGGTGTCCAGGTCTCGTCGAAGGTTGATGTCTGCGAGCCTGTCTCGGTGAAGCCATCCATCAGTGAGGTCTCATGCATGCCCTTCGAAGCATGCTTGTCCTTGGCAAGTTCCAGGCCAAGGTGAGAGGGTTTCACCACAGCGCGACCCTTATAGCTCATCTCGTAGGTGGGGACACCGTTGCCGGTGAGCGAGAAGGTCACAGATACATTTCCATTAGGCGACTTAACAGTCTGTGCATCAGCGCCTAATGTCATCAATAAGCCCAACAGGGCGATAAGGTACTTGTGCATAAAAATTGGTTTTATCTATTTATGACGCTACGGCGCCGTAGTCAGCACCCGAACAGGTGCCTACGGTGCCGCAGCGGTAACAACCGGTATATTCTCTCCGGATGCGGATTATCGACCACTCTCTACGATGAGGTCGCTGATATTCTGCGTGAAGCTCTTGTTATCTTTGAGGTCCTCGATGTTGACATGCATGCGGTAGCGCCAATAGTAGGGCACGATGGCCGGCACATTGATGCGCTCCTTGTCGGCGTCAGCAAGTCTGAGCTTCTCGTCCATAGCCATCCAGTCTTGAATGCTGAGCACACAGAGCATTGACGGTGAGGTGAGCTGGCGCGAGATGATGTCGCGGGCCAGCCAGCCCGGCAGCGGGTGAGGAGCAGGACCCTGGCGGTAGAGCATGGTGTTGTAATACTCCTGTGTCCGTGGCCAGTCCTCATCCCACCACTGACGCATTGTCGGCATGTCGTGGGTAGAGAAGGTGCAGACAGAGCGGTAGGGATTGCGGGAGAGATGCCCGAAGCGCACATGCGGATCCTTCGGCATAGACTGTATCTCCAAGGAGAGGATGCGCAGCTGGTTCATCACCCATGGCACGCAGTCGGGCACCATACCTAAGTCCTCAGCGCAGACAAGCATACGCGTAGCCTGGACCAGAACGGGGAGCTTCTTCATGGCCTCACCATACCAGAACTGGTTGTTGCGGCGATAGAAGTAGTCGTTGTAGAGACGGTTGAAAGCGCCCTTGTCGTTATCATAGAGACTCTCGTAGATGAAGTCGAACTGCGCGGAGATGCGCGGATGGAACATATTCTTGTTCTTCCTGTCGCGGACGAAGAGAACATCGCTGATGAGCGAATAGAGTCCGTCGCGGAAGTAGAGCTCATCCTGGTCTGTAACGCCCTCGAAGACCTTCTGTATCTTCTTCTGTGTGTCGTACTCCGGCTTCATCTTATATCTCTCGCCGTCGATACGGTCGAGGTATTTCTCCTTCACCTCGTCGGCACGGCCGCCAAAGACGCGGTCCAGCACCCAGTCGGTGATGAACGGCTCGGTGAAGCGCTCTTCCTGGAAGTTCAGACCATAGCCGCGAATCTCGTCAGCCGACATGGCCAGGGCGGGAGCAAACTGGCCCAGAAGTCCGTGAACGGCATCGGAAGGAATCTCCCAAATGCGGAAGAAGCCCAAGACATGGTCGATACGGTAAGCATCGAAGAACTTAGCCATATTCTTGAAGCGGCGAATCCACCATTCGCAGCCATCCTTAATCATCTCCTCCCAGTTGTAGGTTGGGAAGCCCCAGTTCTGACCATTGGTAGAGAAGGCATCAGGCGGTGCACCGGCCTGACCGTTGAGATTGAAGTAGCGCGGCTCTGTCCACACATCGCAGCCATAGCGGTTCACGCCGATAGGAATATCACCCTTGAGGATAACATGATGCTCGCGCGCGTACTTATGTACTTCCTCCATCTGAGTGTTGAGGATAAACTGTACATAATACCAGAAGCTGACAGCCTTGTATTCCTTGGTGCGCGGGTCAGAGAGATGCTTGCGGTCGTCCTCATTCCACTGGTTGTGGTCGGGCCACATAGAGAAGTCGGCAGTGCCATTGGCGTCGCGCAGCGTGCAATACTGTGCATAAGGTACCAGCCAGGAGGCTGCTTCCTTGAAGAACTCCTTGAAGGCGTGAGTGCCTAAAACCTTCTCACCATCCTGCTCATAGAGGTCGTGGAGATAAGCTATCTTGGCGTTGTTGACACCCTCATAGTCAATCTGCGGCTTGCTGTTGAGCTCACGGCGCAGCTGCTCATAATGGTGACGCTTCTCCTCGTTGTCGATGAGCGGCAGACCGTGGAGGTTGGCATACTGTGGATGCAGGGCGAAGATGCTGATACAGCTGTAAGGATAGCTGTCGGTCCACGTGTGGGTGATGGTGGTGTCGTTGATAGGCAGCACCTGCAGCACCTTCTGGCCGGTAGCGCTCACAAAGTCTATCATCTCCTTCAGATCGCCGAAGTCGCCCACACCGAAAGACTTCTCCGTACGGAGTGAGAAGACGGGGACGAGGGTTCCGGCCACCTTGGTGTTGAAGATAGGGAAGAAGGCCTGGCTGAGGTCGTAGACGACGACATCGCCGTCATGGAGCTCCGGAATCTCCACCGTGCGGTTCAGACCATCCTCAAAGAGGTAGTCGTCGGCATCAGTGGGGTTGAGGGAAGCAAACTTGAACTCTATCGTGTTGTCAGGGAAGGCAGCAGCATCAAGGTCTACCACCCATTCATTGATATCGTGCTCCTTCATGGGCACGCCCTTTGTGGCGTTCCAGGCGCCTAAGGCCTCACTCTCACCCACAACGACGAGAGAGCCGCTGTTGAGCTGGGGGGCTCTGACGATAAAGCGCACGGTACGGGCGAAAGACGATGGTGCCGTGGCGTATGTCTTCTTTGAACGGATGCAGTCAGTGAAGGCCGAACTGTAAAGATAGGAGTCCTCGGGAATATCATGCCATTGGTCGTATATCGTATACTGACCACCCTTCACGGCATTCAGCTCCAAGGTGTGCATAATGGTTGTCCACTCGTGGCGCTCACTATGGTTCTCGCGCTCTACGTCATAGAAATAAACAAGTTTTTGGGGAGCATCAGCAAGATTGAGCTCGCACGACCACCTCTTTCCATTAGTGGTCATCATGCGATATTTGGTGCTTGTGTGCTCACCGACTATGTTTAGAACTATCTCTTCACCGAACCAGGTGCGATAATCAACATTGAATTTTAAGTTCATAGTCTTTAGAGAGTTAATTTTTATGCGAAGTTACGGAAAAAAGGCGGATGTTGATTTATGTCATGCAAAACGTTGTGAAAAAACGTGCGCAAACGTTTGCACAGACAAGACTACACACAAAAAATGCGCGGCCACAGCCACGCATTCCATTCGTATCGGTTATGTATTGTCGTCGACATCATTGCTGCCAACTTTGCCACCCATCTTGACAATGAAGTCATCGAGGGCAGGAATGATGGCCAACAGGTTGTCAACATCGACGCCATTGTCCTCAAACTTTCCTATCATGCAGTTGGGTATCCCGGCAGCTTTCCGCTTCATGGCCTTTCCCTTCTCTGTGAGGTAGACAATCTGCTGCCGCTTGTCGGTATCACTCTCATGCCGCGCCACAAGGCCAAGCTTCTCCATGCGCTTGATGAGCGGCGAGGTGGTGTTGATACCCAGAAGCAGACGCTTGCCGATGTCGTTAACAGGCATCTCGTCATGCTCCCACAGCACCATCAACACGAGATACTGGGTGTAGGTGATGCCGAGTGGCTTGAACAAAGGTTCATAAGCCTGCGTCACCAGCCTGCTGGCGGTATAGAGCCGGAAGCAGAGCTGGTTCTCAAGCTTCAACTGGTCGTAGTTGTTATTCTTTCTTGCCATGCGGAGCGTCTTACAGGGCGGCCTCGACCTGCTTCTCCACCTCCTTCATGTCCACAACAGGCTCGAAACGGGCCAGCACCTGACCGTCACGGCTGATGAGGAACTTGGTGAAGTTCCACTGGATGTCGTCCTTCTTACGCGGCTCGGGATTAGCCTCATTATAGAGTTTCTCCATCACGGCAGTCAGCTTGGCGTCATAACCGCCTTCACAGCCCTTCTGGCTCTTGAGCCATGTGTAGAGCGGCAGCTCGTTGGCACCGTTGACATCGCTCTTCTTGAACTGAGGGAAGTCAGCACCAAACTTCACGGTGCAGAACTGCTTAATCTCCGCGTCGGAGCCAGGAGCCTGATGACCAAACTGGTTGCAGGGGATATCGAGAATCTCCAGGCCCTTGTCCTGAAGTTTGTGGTACATAGCTTCCAGATCCTCATACTGGGGAGTGAAGCCGCAACCTGTTGCGGTGTTGACGATGAGCAACACCTTACCTTTATACTGTTCGAGACTTACTTCATTGCCCTTCTTGTCTTTCAGGCTGAAATCATAAACTGTCTTCATATTCTTTTCTGTGTTTTGTGCCACGGCTGTCATCATAGCGATGAGCAGCAAGGCAACGGTTAATATTCTCTTCATTACGCATGCAAAGATAAGGAGTTTTATTTATATCGCAAGCGACACAGCCCGCCTTTTAGCGTGTATTAACCTTTATATCGCCCAAGATACGATTCTCTAAACGGAAATTAACAAATAGCGCACACGATACAAACAAACACAAGCGATTAGCAAAGGATTCGTGCGCACACCAACGAAAGTGGGCAGCCCTTTGGACAGCCCACTATTCAATCTACATTATTTATAAGGAATGCTAGCTATTTCGTCTAAATTTGCCATAGGTGTTGCAGAAGTGGAAGGCGGGTACACCGCCGTCGATGGTGGTCTTGAAGAGCTGGTTCATGTAGGACATAGAGCTCTCAGTGGGCGTGGCACCGGCATCACGTATCTCTGTGTTGGAGAAGAAAGCCTCCTGACATTCATATCCGCAGATGATGCCGCCCCAGTCCTCGGCATTGCCTTTGTCGCTTTTGATGATGACAGGCTTCTCGGCCGTACCCAAAGCGTAGATGTTGCCCAAGGCTACAATCTCGATGGGGTGCAGGTCTTCCTCCTGCAACTCGGCGGCTATGGTAACGGTCACACCGGGCATGATGTAGAGCGAGGCACCTTTTGGCACCTTGAAGGAGGTGACCAGTGTCGTGTCGTGTTGCCATACGATGGCACTTGATGAGGAGGACGCATTGCCCTGGTCGGGTTGGCCTTTCAGTGAGAAAGTGCCGTCCAAGCCTGTAGTGGTAGCGTTATCCCAACTACCTTTTACTTGGACTAAGGAGCCTATCAAGGTCTCGCCCGTCTTCTTGTCTTTCACCACACCATCAACCGGGCCGGCGAAGCACAGGGGGAAGAAAGCGGAGCTAAGGGCTACCGTCAGAAAAATCCTTTTCATGCCTACTTCTTGTGTGTACTTTAAAAGTTGGTGCAAAAGTAGGTAGATATTATTGCATTGTTGTTACAAGTGTGATAACATAGGGTGACAAAATTGAGGATATGAAGATGGCGTTAAAATAACGTCTATCGACAAACTAATGAAGTTACAGTAGAGAAAAACGCACTAATTCGATTAATAATATCAAAAAAAAAGCATTTTCTTATTGTTATTGCATTGTTTTATGGTAACTTTGCAGACATCTTATATCTACTGATTATTAGTTCGACGGAAATTAATTTCTATAAAGAAATAATAATGGATGCCGGACATATTGGGTATATGAATATATTGGTACAAAATAGGAAATTCGCATTAATACCTTAATGGATAAGAATATTGTTAAAGTAACTTCTCCGCTGCTCCCAGATTTAAGAGAGTTTACTAAATATTTAAAAGAGATCTGGAATAGTCAATGGTTAACAAACAATGGACTTTTCCACCAACAACTAGAAAAGGCATTAGCAGAATACCTCAAAGTTCCATATTTAAGTTTATTTACTAATGGCACGCTACCTCTGATAACAGCGTTACAAGCTTTTAGAATAACTGGAGAGGTAATAACAACTCCGTATAGTTTTGTCGCTACTACGCATGCATTATGGTGGAATGGCATTAAACCTGTATTTGTGGATATTGATCCTAATACGGGTGATATGGATCCAAATAAAATAGAGGCAGCCATTACGCCTAAGACAACGGCTATACTCCCTGTCCACGTCTATGGAAAACCCTGCAACGTTGATGCAATTCAAGAGATAGCAGACAAGTATGGATTAAAAGTTATTTATGACGCAGCCCATGCTTTCAAGGTAGAAGTGTCAGGTAAGGATTATAAGTCCATTACCGGCGGCAAGGATGATTATGTATCCATTCTGAATGCTGGTGACATCTCTACGCTTAGCTTCCATGCAACCAAGGTCTATAATACTGTGGAAGGCGGAGCTATGGTTATGCATGATGCCAAGATGAAAAAGCGCATTGACTACTTAAAGAACTTTGGCTTTGCTGACGAGGTAACAGTTGTTGGTCCAGGCATCAACAGCAAGATGGATGAGATTCGCTCAGCTTATGGACTTCTTAATCTCAAACAAGTGGATGATGCCATCGCTGCACGTAAACATGTCGCTGAAGCCTATCGCAAAGCTCTTCGTGGTGTTGAGGGAATCACATTTTTCGATGATATGCCCGGTGTGCGCCACAACTACAGCTACTTCCCCATCTTCGTTGATGAGAAAAAGTATGGTATGAGTCGTGACGAGCTCTACTTCAAGATGCGTGACCGCAAAGTTTGGGGCCGTCGCTACTTCTACCCACTCATCAGCGAGTTCTCCACTTATCGCGGTTTAGAGAGTGCAGATCCTGCCAATCTTCCAGAGGCTCACAAAATGGCAAATTCTGTCATCTGTCTGCCTATGCACCATCTTCTAAGTGATGAAGATATTCAGAGAGTCATTGACTGCATTGTAAAATAACAGACTACATTTATGGCTAAACAAAAGAGACTTATGTTGTTAGGTGGACTTCGATACCTTCTGCCTGTTATCGAAGCAGCCCATAAACAAGGTTACTATGTGATAACCTGTGACTATCTTCCTCACAATATTGCCCATAAATACTCAGACGAGTATGTCAATGTGAGCATTGTGGATAAAGAAGCAGTGCTAAAAGTCGCACGTGAGAAAAAAATTGACGGAATTATGTCATTTGCTGTTGATCCAGGCGTGATGACAGCCTCTTATGTTCAGAATGAGATGGGACTTCCCTCTTTCGGGCCGTATGAGTCCGTCTGTATCTTACAGAACAAAGACAGATTTCGCGCCTTTCTCACCCAACATGGATTCAACGTGCCTAAAGCTAAAGGCTTTGGCTCTATAGAAGAAGCACTAAAGGCCAGAGCTTGGTACCCATGGCCTGTAATAGTCAAACCAACTGATTCGGCTGGAAGCAAAGGAGTGTCACGTGTTGATAGATACGAGGATTTACAGCCAGCACTTGAAAATGCCTTTGAACATTCCATATCAGGGCGAGTCATAGTTGAGGAGTTTATAGAAGAACAAGGATGCTCATCTGATAGTGACAGCTTTTCTCTTGATGGGAAGCTCGTTTTTACCTCTTTCTCTGCACAGCGTTTTGACAAGAATGCCACCAACGAATATGTCCCCGCTGCTTATTCCTGGCCATCGACATTTACCCATGAACAAGAGGAATATTTGAGGTCAGAACTTCAACGTCTACTTTCTCTCCTTCACATGCAGACATCTGTCTACAACATTGAGACACGTATTGGAACGAACGGCAAACCGTATATCATGGAACTCTCGCCTCGTGGCGGCGGTAACCGCCTCGCTGAGATGGTACGAATGGGAACAGGCATTGACATGATTACAGCTTGTACACGAGCCTGCGTTGGTGACAGCATTCCCTTAATTGAACAAAGACAATTTGACGGTCATTGGGCAGAAGTGATACTCCACTCAGAAAAGGAGGGGAAATTCAAGCAACTCAATGTATCACCAGAAATGGAGCCTTATATCAAGCAAACTGATCTATGGGTTAATATAGGTGATAAAATTAAGACGTTCTTAGGGGCTAATGATGCGATCGGCACTCTTGTTCTTCGTTTTGATACGGGCAAAGAACTTGTTAATGCCATGAACAACGTCAACGAATGGTGTAAAGTAGAAACGGAATAACACTATGCAGACGATCTTATTATTCGGAGCTACTGGCAGTGTTGGAGCTTACACTGCTATAGGACTTAAAGAGCAAGGCTATAAAGTCATTGCTGTAGCTCATCGTAAGTCTGACAATGGAATGTTTGAAGAGTATGGGATACCATATTATTCTGTCGACGTGTCAGATCAACATACATTTGATGTTTTGCCTCAATCTGGTATTGATCAGGTGATTCATTTTGCTGGCGCTATGCCTGCAAGGATGAAAGACTACAATCCACACCTCTATGTGGAGACAATAGTAGAAGGTACTCTTAACGTATTGGAATACATGAGAAAGATCGGGGCGAAAAAGATTATTTTCGCTCAGTCTATCTCTGATATTCTATATAAGTTTGGTACAAGTACACCTATTAATCCTGATTGCGAGCGTCGCAACCCATTGACAGGTGATCACGCCGTATATTCAATTTCAAAGAATGCTGCTGTAAATCTTATAGAGCACTATCACGCGCAATATGGTTTTTCTCGCTTTATTTTAAGATTGCCAACGATTTATGTATATCAGCCTAACCCTTATTACTATGTCGATGGTAAACTTCATTGGATGGGCTATCGTTTCCTCATTGACAAGGCTATTAAAGGTGAGCCTATTGAGTTATGGGGTGATCCTACTTCTGAAAAGGAAATCGTTTACGTTCGTGACTTTGTTCAAATTGTCGAGAGATGCGTTGAATCACATGAAGAGGGCGGTATTTATAATGTCGGTACTGGCGTTGGAGTTAGTATGGAAGAACAGATACATGGTATTATTGAAGTCTTTTCACCCAAAGAGCATCCATCAATTGTTATAAAGGCTCCTGACAAGCCAAGTTCACCACACTTCCGTCTTGATATTAAAAAAACTTTGGCTCTTGGTTATACCCCAAAGTATGACTACATCTCATACTTGAAAGATTTCAAAAAGGAAATGAGAATCAATCGCTTTGCAAAAATTTGGGGAAAGCCAGAAGATTTTACCCCTCCCTGTATGCAGGAACTGAACCGGCATCATCATACTGTAAGTTAAACAATATAAAGCTTGCAGTATGAAAAGTATTGGAGGTTTTTTCTCATTGGAATTATCGCATTCGACATGGGGTGAACGCTATCCTAAGGCCATCAAGCTTAACAGTGGGCGCTCGTGCCTGAAGTACATACTAATAGCAAGAAAGTATAAGAAAGTCTGGCTTCCCTATTATAAGTGTGAGGCTATTCTACAGCATATCACGCGAAACGGCATAGAATATGGATTCTATCATATTGACAAAGACTTCCATATATCCGATAGGGGTTATGTAGGCTCAGATGAAGTCCTCATCTATACAGACTATTTTGGATTGATATAGCCCAATGTCTGATAGATAGCGATTATAACAATCTATAAATAGTAAATTATCATGATAAATATGCACCAACCTTTAGTTTCTATCCAATGTCTCGTTTACAATCACGAGAATTATTTAAGAAAATGTTTAGATGGGATTATAGCCCAAAAGACGAACTTCTCTTTTGAGATAATTGTTCATGATGATGCATCAACTGATCATTCCCAGGATATTATCCGAGAGTACAAAACAAAATTCCCAAACATTGTCAAGCCAATTTATGAAAGGGAGAATCAATATTCCAAAGGTGAAGGAAAGCTTATTCAATTAATGGCAAAGGCATGTAAAGGAAAATATATAGCTTTATGCGAAGGCGATGACTTTTGGATTGATCCTTTAAAACTCCAGAAACAAATAGATTTTCTCGAAGCTCATCAGAAATGTTCCATGGTGTGCAGCAGGACGAAGCTATATTCAGAACAAAAGAGAAAATACATCGGAGAAATAAGAAATAAGCATAGCAATGGATACTTATCTCCCCAAAAGGTAATCATGAAAGGCGGTCTATACATTGCAACTGTAAGTATTGTATATAGAAAAGAAATAAGAAATTTAAATTATCCTTCTTATTGCCTTAACTGCGTTGTAGGTGATTATCCTCTCCAGATAATGGCTTCTATGAAAGGAAAAATCTACTATTTCGATGAGGCTATGGCTGCATACAGAGTAGAAAATCCCATTTCATGGATTGGCAGAAACAAACAAAAAAACAGCAATAAGAAAGATTACCAAAAGAAAATAATAGGCTTAAGATCAGAATTAAAGATGCTTAAGGGATTTGCAGAAGAGTATCCCCAATACAGAAGAATATTCTATCGCAGAATAAACTTTTATATGATCTCTTTGGTGCATAAAAACATGGAAAGCGAGTATTATGATATTTTTAAAAAAGAACTTGCAGACTTTCTCATGGAAAGAAGTTTATTGTGGCGGATAGGCTATAATATACGTATGCATGCCCCAAGGATATACTATGAAATATGGAAACTAGCGGCTAAAATCGGAGGATAGAAGTCTGAAAAAGACGTACTTGCTTTCCTTTTATAATAGTTCTTGCGATTCCCCCAAAAACGGTTATACTACAATTCACGGCATTTGCCACAGATATCGTTGGCATATGCCACAGACTTCATTGGCATTTGCCACAGATGTCGCTGACATATGCCGCAGACTTCGCTGGCATATGCCACGCAACGTCACGCCAATGGTGCAGACTGTTCCCAAGAGGAAGAAAGACAAATCCCCGTTACCGCCGGCAAATGTCTGCGATAACGGGGAATACTATGCTTCACTGGTTACAGATCCGTAGTTGGTTAGAGAGGTCGTTGCCCAAGGTAAATAGTTTTTTAACCAAAACCAAGAAAACCTCTTTGTGTCAGCGCCAAGGGCTAAGGCC
>ERZ791623.129-NODE-129-length-54050-cov-25.693472_pt1 | contig 54050 bp, 49 predicted proteins | sample MGYA00510268_ERZ791623 | MGnify/ENA primary metagenome ERZ791623 (study PRJEB30046, sample SAMN00715216) | human gut metagenome | study: EMG produced TPA metagenomics assembly of the A metagenome-wide association study of gut microbiota in type 2...
GTGGTAACTGAACTTCTGCACCGTTTGGCTTCGAGGTGGTATTTCGTTGGCTCTGCTCCATAGAAAAACAAAGCGTAACGAACGCTGTATCAGCTAATTCGCTACGCTTTGCCCAAATTTGCTTTTTCGCTATGTGTTTATTTTATAATCACACCACCTTAACCAATAAGACGAATTCATACATACAAAGCAACAAAAAGTAACAATAGATTGCATTAGTTAAGATATTTTATTATCTTTGCATCGGATGACCAACATTTGAGAAGTTCTAAAAAACATACTCATACGCATCATCACATACAAGGCTACATTTGATTCTGCCTCATTTTTATAAACAACAAAAGAAACGTTATGCAACACTTACGAAGAAAAACTGAAATAATATTATAAAAGGCACAAATAGAAGTATAATGGTGATTACGTTTTAGTATAAGTTGCTATTGACCAGCTCCATTAATTCTTAAAGTTCTCAGAACCTTCTATCGAAGAGTTTGTACATATCAACTCCACGTTTCTTAACATATAAACAGGGCCTTTAAGGAGTGAAAGCCTACAGAAAAACGACACACGACATGAAAAAACTATTGTTCTTATTTCTTGCGCTGCTTATCAGCAACACAGTCTTGGCACAAAGGAAGACAGAAACAGTAGAAACCGCCAAGACAGAAAACACATCTTCCATGGTAAAAACTATTAAAAGGAAAGTGGCAATTGGACGATTCTCAAACGAGACACAGTATGCAAAAGGCATTTTCTATGATAAAGAGAATGACCCTATAGGCAAACAGGCACTAGATATTCTGTCTGCCAAATTAGCAGCATCTGACAAATTCATCCTGCTTGAACGCGGAGATCTCGCCACTCTGCTCGAAGAAAACAAGAAAAACGGGACTAGCCTTTCCACAATAGGAGCAGATTATATGATTATCGGATCTGTAACACAATTCGGAAGGAAAAACACAGGCAAGAGCGGAGTTTTCTCCACCACTAAGACCCAAACTGTAGAAGCAGCCGTATCAATACGCCTTGTAGACGTTGCGAGTGGTCTAATAATATACTCTGATGAAGCAAAAGGAAGCGCTGAACTTACCACTAAAACAACAATGGGCGTAGGTGGAAAAGCAGACTATGATGCGACTCTAAGCGACAAAGCCATATCAGAGGCAATAGGACAACTAGTAGAAAACATCATCAACAAATGTACAGACAAGCCTTGGAGAACATATTTTTTAACCTATGACAGCGATGCTGTAATTATAGCAGGTGGCGCAAGTCAAGGGCTAGCACCAGGAGACACGTTCGATGTTATGAGCAAAGGTAAAAAAGTAAAGAATCCGCAGACAGGCATCGAAATAGAATTGCCTGGCAAGAAATTAGGCACTGTAACAGTGGTATCATCAGGAGGAGACACACCTGAAACAGAATATTCAATTGTCACTTATACAGGCAGTACACCAATAGACGCGTCTAATATATTCAATTATTACATAATACAACAATAATAATGAAAAAGATTTTAATTTTATTATGCTGCACAGTCACAGCAATATTCTACGGCTGCAAAGCAAACTATCCTGTTGCTCAAGAGAGCGGTAAGGAAAACATTGCATATCTTATCTTCGTAAGTGCAAGCGATTTAAAAGACACAGAAGTCAATGTGGATATTGACAACGGAACTAAGTTCAAAGCGAAGACCGTAAAACAAAAAAAATCAAACAGAAGAGGAACACAATATTCTGTACAAACCGGAAAACGAAAAGTGACAGTAACACTTGACGGTAAAACACTCTATAATAAATATGTATTTTTATCACCACAAGAAACAAAAATAATAACACTTCCATGAGAAAAAACATAATTAAGGCATCAGCGGCATGCCTATGCATAGGCGCATTGACATCATGCTCAACCTCAAAACCGCTCTATTCTTGGTATGATTACGAAGATGCGACTTACACTTATAGCAAGAAACCTACACCAGAACAGTATGACAAAATGATTGCCACGTACGTCAAGATTGGCGAAAAGCAGAATGGATTAAGAGGTAAGGTACCTCCAGGTTTCAATGCTGAATATGGTTATCAACTTTATAAAGAGGGCAAAAAAGAAGAGGGTCTTAAATATCTAAACAAGGAAATAGAAGATTATCCCGAATCTAAAGTTTATATTTCAAGAATAATTAAACAGATAGAAAAACAATGAAAAAGATAATATTAGCCATACTTGTGCCGCTGTTATTGGCATCATGTGCGCAAAATATAACAAGAGGTGAACAATACGCCAAAATGTATGAAGAAAAGCCTACATCCATAGTTATAATGCCTCCCATCAACCAAACACAACATGTAGAGGCAAAAGACTATTTTTACACGACAATGTACATGCCATTGTGTGAGAAAGGCTACTACGTTTTCTCACCTTTGCTAACAATGGAAATGTTCCAGTCTGAAAGCGCTTACGATGCAGAATTGTATATCGATGCAGACCTTTCAAAATTCCATGAAGTCCTAGGAGCCGATGCCGCCATGTTCACGACAATAAAATCGTGGAAAAGAAACAATCTCGGCGGACAAATTACCGTCGGAGTAGAATATACACTGAGATCAACAAAGACAGGTGAGACACTATATCATCGTGAAGGTTTAATTAAAGTGGACACCAGCATAAATGCAAGCGGCGCAGGATTGTTAGGAAGTCTCATCAGTATGGCTGCAACAGCAATAAACACTGCTGCCACAGACAAATTGTAGCAGGACGTAAGTGCACAGCATTCGTACTGAGCGACATGCCTGCTGGTAAATACAACACAGCCATGTTCGGAAACGATATGAACCAGCCTGCTGGTAAAAGTTATATAAAAGCTACAGTGAAATAGAATAAAATATCAATCACTGTCAAACAAAAGGTATGGGCAACATAACAAAGGTCATTATGCCCATACTTTTTTAGAGGGCCAAAAGTATTTTTCATAACCGTCTGATATTCAACGCATTGCAAAAGGCCATGTTTTAGGCTCTAAAAGGCCGTCTTTTGCAGGCTAAAAGGTGCCCTTTTGCAACGCGAAAGGATACCTTTTAGAAAACGCCCGATATTCTGTCGTCTGACAGCGTGCCGCGGCATGGGTATGTCATACACGTAGTACACCCGGCACAGGGACATAGTACACCTAATACACCTTATTATATTGCATATCGCACTACCAGCCGGCATGCCCCAGCATGGCTATTGCGGCTTCATAAGCGGCATTTTTCTTAAATTCTGTTTATATTCCCGCGATATCCAGCCACAAAGCGTAAACAGACGTTAAAAATTGCACTTTAATTGCATTTTCTTGCCCAAATGCTTGGAAGTTATATTTTATTAGCCTACATTTGCAGTGTACTAACAAACTAGTACACTATAAGACATTAACAGACAAACAATTATTGACAATTAAAGACATTAACAATTATGAGTACTATTATCACAACAGCAACAATCATGGCGATGTATCTTAACGCCGCCGGAAGCGCCAACTCGCAATATGCATATAACGCCGACATTGAGAACGGACAGGTCAGCACAATGTATGTAATGAACAAGAGCGGCAAAAGCCTCAGCGGAAAACTGAAATACAGCTACACTTACGACGCCGCAGGACGGCTGACGGCCAAGACGGCAAGCCGCTACAACAGTCTGACGGGCAAGTATGTGCCGGTCTTCCGCCTCGACTTCAGCTACACGGCCGACGGATATGCCGTTGAAAGATGCACATGGAACAGCCGCAGCAAGAGCTTCAACCGACCTGACAGCCGCACCGAATACCGCCATGAAATGAGTAATGTGATGGCCGTTACAAACTATGAATGGAGCGACGCCGAGGGCAAGATGCTCGCCGTGGACAACATGCTGGTGATGACACAGGCCGACGGCTATCTGCTGGCAGAACTGCTGTAAGAGGAGCGCGCAGCGGCAGCGGTAATCACCCACCACTGCCCCATCCTTCCCATTACTTCCATCTCTCCCATTAACAACAAACACCCCTTAAAATAAAACGAAACGATATGATAGAAATAAGCAACCTTAAATACAGATATGCAGGCGCAAAGCAATATGTGTTCAACAACTTCAGCCTGTCTCTCAGCGAGAACAACATCTACGGACTGCTCGGCAAGAACGGCATGGGCAAGTCTACCCTGCTCTACCTCATCAGCGGACTGCTGCGCAAGGAGCAAGGCACGATAACCATAGACGGCATAGAGACCGACCGCCACGACCCTGCCGTGCTGAGCGAGATATTCCTCGTGCCCGAGGAGTTTGAGCTGATGCCGATGAGCCTCGACGCCTATGTCAAGATGAACGAGCCGTTCTATCCGCGCTTCAGCCGCGAGGTGCTCAACAGCTGTCTGAGCGACTTTGAGCTTACGCCCGACATCAACCTCAAGGAACTTTCCATGGGACAGAAGAAGAAGGTGTACATGAGCTTCGCCCTGGCAGCCAACACCAAGCTGCTGCTTATGGACGAGCCTACCAACGGATTAGACATTCCGTCGAAGAGCCAGTTCCGCAAGGTGGTGGCAAACAACATGAGCGACGACCGCACCATGATAATATCAACCCATCAGGTGCACGACGTTGAGTCGCTGCTCGACCACATCATGATACTCGACCACTCTGAGCTGCTGCTCAACGAGTCGGTGGCAGACATCTGCAGCAAATACAGCTTTGAGTTCCGCTCAATGGGCGAGCCGGCCGACGACGTAATCTACGCCGAGCCGTCGCTGCAGGGCAACGCCGTGATAACACGCAGGCGCGAGGACGAAGACGAAACTCAACTCAACCTCGAACTGCTCTTCAACGCCGTAACAAAGAAGCTGCTGCCGCGCGAATAACAGCCGATGCAGCACAAGACACACATAGAACATAAGATTAAAAACGATTCAAGATGAGCAACTTTAATACAAAACGATTCATACAGACGCTCAAATGGTCGGCCATGGCCACCAAGAAAGAGATAGCAACCATAGCCGGATGCATGTTTTTCCTATACATGGTGCCGTTCATAATGTCGGTTATAAGCACACAAGGCGAGCCCGACATCGTGGCAGACGCAAGCATAGAAAACGCCACCTTGGTATGCACGTTCTTCTTCGGGGTGTACACAATGATCAGCGGATGCTGGATTATGAACAACATGAAGACCAAGGAGCAGCGCATAACGTTCAAGATGCTGCCGGCATCCGACCTCGAGAAATTTATCGTCCGCGCACTATACATCACGGTGGTATGGATGCTTATCGGCGTCGTAGCGTTCTGTCTGGCCGACTTCTGCCGCATGCTGATTTGCTTCATATCAGGCTCTCACGGAACCTACAGCACCATACCCGACGTGCTCAACATGTGGTTTGGCCCGGCAGACACACACTCAATGCGCATGACAGCCTGGGGGCTGAACTTTATTGCAGGCGTTTTGGCCGTCAATGCATGGGTGTTCTGGGCTCACTCGTTCTACGTTCTGGGCGGAGCCTTCTTCCGTCGCCGCCAGTTTATACTTACCTCATGCGCTCACTTCGCGCTCGGCATACTGTCGCTGATAATAATATCCTATATCCCTAAGGAAAGCATCTTTCTGTCAATCGAGAAGAGCCAGAATCTCGTGAACACCATTGCTTATGTTTATACGGCCGTCGCCATAATGGTCGGTCTGCTAAACTGGTGGCTGACCTACAGGCTGTTCAAGCGCTCGCAAGTTATCAACAATAAATGGATCAATCTATGAGCAATTTCAACTATAGCCGTTTCGGCATCACATTCAGATGGATTGAGCGATACTCACGCAATACAATGATAAGAGTATTGTTCCTCGCTCTCGCAGTATATCTGTTTATTCTTCTGATGAACACCATCACTGCAAGCTACAAAGGCATTCCGGCCGACATGCAGCAGCTGACGCTGCTAAGGGCGATAAGAAGCTGCGGCATGGCCTACTTTTTCTGGGTTATCATCAGCGGAACATGGTTTTGCCAGAACATCAAGACCAAGCAGCAGCGCATAACGGTAAAGATGCTGCCGGCAACAGCCCTTGAGAAGTTTCTCTCTCACATGGCATGGCTCGCCATACAGCTTATAGGCATGGCCCTTATGTTCTGCCTTGCCGACGTGATACGCGTGGCGCTGTTCGCCGCATTGGGACTCGACTGGATACAATGGGGCATCCCTGTGTTTTTCAACATAAGCCGTGTGGCCGGCGACATGTACATCCTTGGCGTCAAGTCGGCAACCGTCTATGCAGCATGTGCGGCATGGCTGCTGTGGGCACAGTCGCTCTATGTTCTCGGAAGCATATTGCTAAACCGCTACAATAGCGTCATCGTCTCAGCCATACACGTCATACTCATCGTTGCACTGGTATGGATTGTATCCAAATCCAGCAGCGGTACGGCAACAGCAGATATTACAATGACGGCAGAAACCGCGGCATATACAGCAATGACAGCATTCGCCCTATTGGGCATATTCAACTGGGTTATGGCCTACAGGCTATACAGCCGCATGCAGGTGATAAACAACAAACTGATTAATTTATGAAGTTCAACAACGACAAAGCCATATACGTACAGATAGCAGACCGCCTTTGCGACGAGATTCTGACCGGTAAGTATAACGACGACGAGCGCATTCCGAGCGTACGCGAATATGCCGTGCTGCTCGAGGTGAACACTAACACCGCCGTAAAGTCGTATGATCTTCTGGCATCCGCCGGCATAATATACAACAGGCGAGGCCTGGGCTACTTTGTAACGAAGGGAGCCAAGGACATGATTCTGCGGGAAAGGCGCGAACAGTTTATGGAAGAAAAGCTGCCCGAACTGTTCCGCAACATGGAGATGCTCGGCATAACAATAGCCGACATAAGCGAAGCCTGGAACAAAAGAGGCTGACAAACATCATGCGTGCCACGGCAAGCGGCAGGCGCACTGGCCGCCGGGAACGGGCATACCGCCACTCTCTCTAACCATCGAAAAACCACAATTGACGGTATCGCCGACACCTGCACACGCTTGCCGGGGCATCGCATGAAAAAAAACATTGCTCATGATGCAACCTGAAACCAGGTTATTACGTCTAATGATATAAAAGGAAAATACAATGATACATCTGAAGGACATCAACAAGACCTACAATAACGGACAGCCGCTGCACGTGCTCAAGGGCATCAACCTCGACATAGAGCAGGGCGAGTTTGTGTCTATCATGGGGGCGTCGGGCTCGGGCAAGTCCACGCTGCTAAACATTCTGGGCATTCTCGACAACTACGACTCGGGCGAATACACCCTGGCAGGAACGCTGATAAAGGATCTGTCGGAGACGCGCGCCGCCGAATACCGCAACCGCATGATAGGCTTCATCTTCCAGTCGTTCAACCTCATTGCCTTCAAGACTGCCGTTGAGAACGTCGAGCTGCCGCTGTTTTATCAGGGCGTCGGCCGCAGGCAGCGCCACCGCATGGCGATGGAGTATCTCGAAAGGCTCGGGCTGGAGCAGTGGGCAAACCACTATCCCAACGAGATGTCGGGCGGACAGAAGCAGCGCGTGGCCATAGCAAGGGCTCTGATAACCAAGCCGCAGATTATTCTTGCCGACGAACCTACCGGTGCACTCGACTCAAAGACCAGCGTGGAGGTGATGAAGCTGCTGAAGAAGCTCAACGAAGACGACGGCATGACCATTGTTGTGGTTACTCACGAGAGCGGCGTTGCCAACGAGACCAACAAGATTGTGCATATAAAAGACGGTCTGATAGGCAACATAGAGACCAACTTCGACCATCACGCTTCGCCGTTCGGCATTGACGGAATGATGAAGTAACACGGCGCAATGCGCTTGAAATGGCGGTCTGACGGCTGCCTGAACAATTAATGAAAAACATTCAATGACAATAACATGAGAGACGTTTTAGCTGAGATATGGAGCACCGTAAGGCGCAACAAGCTGCGCACCGCGCTTACAGGCTTTGCCGTGGCGTGGGGCATCTTCATGATTATCTTCCTGCTCGGAGCCGGCAACGGACTCATAAACGCCCAGAAAATACAGAGCGACAGGTTTCTCGACAACTCGATGATGGTGGGCGCAGGGTATACGTCGAAGGCTTACGACGGTCTGAAAGAAGGCCGGCGCATAACCCTCAACGACAAAGACAAGGCCCTGACCGACCAAAGCTACAAGCAATATGTGGAGGACACCGGAGCCGAACTGCAGCAAAGCGGCATAACGCTTACAAAGGACGCCAACTACGTGAGCGTCACTCTGTCGGGCGTTTATCCCAACGAGGTGAAGATAAACAAGAAGGAGATGCTCTACGGCAGGTTTATCAACCAGATCGACATAGAGCAGTCGCGCAAGTCGCTCGTGCTGAGTGAGGACGACGCAAAGGAGCTTTTGCCCGGCGACGTGAGCAATCTCGTCGGCCAGTATGTCAACGTCGGCGACATGGCATTCCGCGTGGTTGGCATCTACGAGGCCGACAAGAGCGGCATGAACAGAGGAGCGTTCATCCCATTCACCACATTCCGCACCATATACAACAAAGGCGACGAGGTTGGCAACATCGTTTTCTCCTTCCACGGACTTGAGACAGAGAAGGACAACGAGGAGTTTGAGACACAATACAGGGCACGCATCAACGGCAATCACCGTGCCGCTCCCGACGACGAAGGTGCCGTGTGGATATGGAACCGCTTCACACAGAACATGCAGATGAACAAGGGCATTGGCATAATACAGACCGCCCTTTGGATAATAGGTCTGTTCACGCTGCTCAGCGGCATCGTAGGCGTGAGCAACATCATGCTGATAACCGTCAAGGAGCGCACCCGCGAGTTCGGCATACGCAAGGCCATCGGAGCCAAGCCGCTGTCGATATTGCGCCTGATCATCACCGAGAGCATCATCATCACCACCTTCTTCGGCTACATTGGCATGGTGCTGGGCGTGGCTGCCAACGCATATATGGACGCTACGATAGGCCGGATGAAGGTAGACAGCGGACTGTTTGAGGCCACGATGTTCTACAATCCCACTGTCGGCATCGGCACATGCATATCGGCTACGGTAGTGATGATTGTTGCCGGAACGCTTGCCGGACTGATTCCTGCACGCAAAGCTGCCAAGATAAGACCTATCGAAGCGCTGAGAGCGGAATAAGTTTTTTAATTCATAATGCTCAATTGTGGATGAACGAAAGCCGCAAAAGCATGTTTTCTTAATTCTTAATTCATAATTCTTAATTAGAAAAGATGAGATTTGACATAGACCGTTACCGCGAGATTCTCGACACGCTTACGAGAAACAAGAGCCGCAGCTTCCTTACCGGATTCGGCGTGTTCTGGGGCGTGTTCATGCTTGTGTCGCTTCTCGGAGGAGGACAAGGACTGAAAGAGTTGCTGCAGAAAAACTTTGAAGGCTTTGCCACCAACTCGGCGATAATATGGGCACAGCCCACCACCAAGCCTTATGCCGGATTCCGCAAAGGGCGCCAGTGGAGCATGGTTTACAAAGATGTGGAGCGCCTCAAGCAGCAGGTGCCCGAGCTCGAAGTTGTCTCGCCGGTGCTGTCCCACTGGGGAGGCAGCGCCACCTTCAGCGACAAGAAGTCGTCGTGCTCAATGAAAGGCCTGCTGCCGAACTATCAGGAGGTGGAAGCGCCCAAGATGTACTACGGCCGCTACCTAAACGATATGGACATAAAGCAGAACCGCAAGGTGTGCGTTATAGGCAAGAAGGTTTATAAAGACCTGTTTCCGGGCGGCGGCGACCCGTGCGGAAAGATGATATGCGTAGACAAGATCTATTATGACGTGGTAGGCGTCGACTACAGTTCGGGCAATATGAACATCAACGGACGCACAGAGGAGTCGGTAGTGGTGCCGCTGACACTGATGCAGAAGGCATACAACCTCGGCGACAGCGTCCACATGATATGCGTAACGGCAAAGCCGGGTATAACCATGAACAGCATATCCGACAAGATGAGAAGCGTGGTGGCACACGCCCATCAGATTGACCCTGCCGACGAAAAAGGCATCATGGTGTTCAACACCGAGGTGCTCTTCGGCATGCTCGACAATCTTTTCAACGGCGTAAACTTCCTCATCCTGCTCGTCGGCATAGGCACACTGCTCGCCGGAGCCATCGGCGTGAGCAACATCATGATGGTTACGGTGCGCGAGCGCACAACAGAGATAGGCATACGGCGAGCCATAGGAGCCACGCCGCGCAACATTCTCGGACAGATAATAACCGAGAGCGTCATACTTACGGCCGTGGCGGGCATGAGCGGCATACTGTTCTCCGTGATAATACTCGAAATGCTTGAACTCGGCAACACGTCCGAGGGAATCGTGACTGCCCACTTCCAGGTGAAATTCTGGACTGCCATTGGCGCCATCGTCCTGCTCAGCATTCTCGGCGTACTGGCCGGCCTAGCTCCGGCAGCAAGGGCAATGAGCATAAAGCCGGTGGACGCCATGAGAGACGAATAGGCACACACGGCCATGATGACAACAGCCCGTATAGCAAAAAGATAAATCACTGATAAAAAAGAAACAAATAATTTAAAACCATACTGAACATGAAGAAGTATTTTAAGTTCATTGTCGCAGCACTTATCGTTCTGATATTCATCGGAACATTCGTGTTCCTTTACCAAAAGTCGCAGCCCAAGCCGCTGACTTATGGAGAGTTCACTCCAAAGTTTACTGACATCTACAAGACCACGGTCATAACTGGCACAATAGAGCCACGCGACGAGGTGGAGGTTAAGCCGCAGATAAGCGGTATCATCACCGAGATTTACAAGGAGGCCGGCGACATGGTCAAGGCCGGTGAGGTGATAGCCAAGGTGAAGGTCATTCCCGACATGAGCCAGCTAAGCTCTGCCGAAAGCCGCGTACGCCTTGCCGACATCAACCTTAAGCAGGCAGAAATAGACTTCCAGCGCGAGAAGGGACTCTACGACAAGCAGCTCGTGAGCGCCGACGAATACGACAAAGTGCGCCAGACGCTCAATCAGGCTAAAGAGGAAAAGGCAGCTGCCATTGACGCCCTCGAGGTGGTACGCGACGGTGTGTCGCGCAGCAATGCCAGCGCAAGCAGCACGCTCATACGCTCAACCATCAGCGGACTTATACTCGACATTCCTGTAAAGGTGGGCAACTCGGTAATCCTGAGCAACACATTCAACGACGGAACCACCATAGCATCGGTTGCCGACATGGGCGACCTTATATTTAAGGGCAACATCGACGAGACAGAAGTGGGACAGCTCGTAACCGGCATGGAAATGAAGATTACCATTGGCGCACTGCAGAACCTGAAGTTCAACGCACAGCTCGAATACATTTCGCCGAAGGCAACAGAAAACAACGGAGCCAACCAGTTTGAGATAAAGGCCGCCGTAAGCGTGCCTGAAGGCAACAAGATACGTTCGGGCTACAGCGCCAACGCCGAGATTGTGCTGGCAAGTGCGAAGAACGTGCTGACCGTGCCCGAAAGCGCCATAGAGTTCAGCGGCTCAGACACCTTTGTCTATATCGTAAAGGGCAGCGGCGAGGACAAGACCTACGAGCGCAGGAAGGTTACAACCGGACTGAGCGACGGCGTGAACATACAGATAAAGAGCGGCCTGTCGGCCAAAGACCGTGTGCGCGGACCCAAGAAGGTTACCGACGACGGTGCAGACGAATAAAACTAACCAAAAAGCTCATTTGACATGAAAACCATAATAACCTCAATAGCTCTCATGGCAGCAACCGCCGCCGGAGCGCAGACTGAGCAGGCCGCACAGGGATGGTCGCTGCGCCAGTGCATCAGCTATGCCCTTGAGCACAACATCACCGTGAAGCAGCAGGACGTTACCAAGCAGCAGCGCGAAATAGACCTCAACACGGCAAAGAACAGCCGTCTGCCCGACCTCAACGGTTCGGCATCACAAAACTGGTCGTTCGGACGCGGTCTGACATCAGAGAACACCTACTCTGACACCAACACCAGCAGCACGTCTTTCTCGCTGGGCACAAGCGTGCCGCTGTTCAGCGGACTGAAGATTCCGCGCACCATAGAGCTCAACAAGCTCAACCTTGAAGCAGCCACGGCCGACATGGAAAAGGCGCGCAACGACATCAGCGTGCAGGTGGCACAGGCATACGTGCAGATTCTCTATGACCTGGAGATGCGCGACGTGGCACAGCGCCAGATTTCAATAGATTCAATGCAGGTAGCAAGGCTCAAGGAGATGTACCGCAACGGCAAGGCAAGCGGCGTTGACGTGGCACAACAGGAAGCCACGCTGGCCCAAAGCCGACTTACATACACACAGGCCGACAACGACTACCGGCTGGCACTGCTCGCCCTGACACAACTGCTGGAACTGCCCTCGCCCGAGGGTTTCGCCATAATTCGTCCCGATGCCGGCGGCATTGATCCGTCGGCCGGGGCAGTTCCCCCGTCGCCCGACGAAATTTATCAGGAGGCCATCACCTTCAAGCCCGAAATAAAGGCTGAGCTCTACAGGCTGAAAAGCACCGAGATGAACATCAAGATAGCCCAGAGCGCCCTGCTGCCCACGCTGTCGCTTAACGCCGGCATAGGTTCAAACTATTACAAGACAAGCGGATTCAAAGCCGAAAGCTTCGGCAGACAGATGCGCAACAACTTCAGCCAATATATAGGTCTGAGCCTCAACGTGCCGATATTCAACCGCTTCGCCACGCGCAACAGCATACGCTCGGCAAAGCTTGAACGCGAAACTCAGCAGCTTCAGCTCGACAACGTAAGGAAAAACCTGTATAAGGAAATACAGCAGGCCTACTATAACACCATTGCCGCACGCGCCAAATACGAAAGCAGCATGGAGGCCAGCCGCAGCAACAAGGCTGCCTTCGACCTCATGTCGGCAAAATATGAATACGGCAAGGCCAACATCACAGAGTTTAACGAGGCAAAGAACAACTGGCTGAAGGCCGAAAGCGACCTCGTGATAGCCAAATACGAATATGTCTACGACACAAGCCTCATCGACTTCTACCGCGGCAAGGAGCTCGACTTCTGAAATTAATTCCTAATATACCGTTATGGCCAAGCAGTAATCAGACAAAGATGGTCTGCACTGCACGCCCCAAAACATCAATACCTCTGCAAAAGTTAAGGCAATACTGCCGGCAGAACCTTTGCAGAGGTATTTTTTATCCCATTAATGACGCCAAACAGTGCGGATACAAAAAAGTGCCATATCAAACTTTCATCCGAAAGTATTGATATGGCACTCAAATTATTTTAATCAGTCATTCAGGAATAAGCCATCATCCTAAACGACAATAATGCAAGAGTCGTCTTATTATTTTACAACCTTAACAGCCTTGCTTGTTCCGTCAGCATACTTCATAACCATGATGCCTGCACCCTTCTGGATGTTGCTTATGCGGCGGCCAGAGAGGTCGAAATATTCTGTAGAAACAACGTCCTTGTTCACGCCGTCATTAACAACGTTTTCAACGCCTGCTGTACCAGCCTTTGCAATCTTGCTGTTCTTGTGACTAGTTGAGAAACCAATACCCTGCTGAGAAGCAAAAGCGTCAATCAGATCATAATTGCTGTCCTGAACATATGAATCGCTTGCAGCGTCATATGTAAAGTCGATATTGCCATCATAAAGCTGATTGCCAGACAATTTAGCCAATATTATGTCGTCTGCAAGTGTCTGGAACAGAGGGAATGTGAGTGCAGACTCGGTGTAAACAGCACAAGTCCATGCTGTAGAATAGTCAGCGAGAATGTTACCCTGATTATCTTCCATCTTTTCTGTGAAAAGACCGTTTACATAGCATACTTCCTGATTACCCAAGTTAAGGTTAATCATAGATACAGTGCCTTCATGATTCTTTCCGTCATAATCTGTATATGAATAATTGTGAGTAGTAGGTGCCGGGAAATACTCTGCAGGAATATAATTTAAGCTACCAGCGATTGTATAGTATCCATTATAAGTGTCGTCAGTAATTGCCAGATAGCTGTCCTGATAATCCTTAGCATAAATCTGTCCTGTTGCTTTATCATAAGTGAGCACTAACGGATTCTCCTTATCAAAAGTAACATTGCCAGACTGATCAACATGTGCTCTGCACAAGAAGACTTCAGAACCCTGAATTGAGCCTATTTTCTGGCAGTTGTCAATGGTTATCTCTGTGCCGGCAGCATTGAGTGTTCCTGTTATCTTTGCATCAGGAAAAATGCTGGCGTATAACATATTGGAGAAAGTAACCTTGCCGTCATTTCCAAACTCAACATCGGCAGCCACATGGAATCTTGTTGAAAATCCTATATTATAGGCACAATCAACATAATCAAGATAATAATTTGACGCATTCTTTTCAGCTGCATTGGCTTTTGCCTTTGCCATACCTGCAGAAATTCTTGTTGTCTGTGCCTTTGTTACAGTCCTCTCTGTCAAAGGATTAACGTCTACTTTTGTCATCTTTTTCAAAGGTGACTGTGCAAACATACTCACTGAAACGAACATTGCTGCTACGAGTAAAAATTTTTTCATAATAATTAATGATTTAAGTTAATAAATAAGAGCTTTTTTAAAAGTGCTGCCAAATATAATAATTATTTGCCAAAGAACAACAAGCTTATATAGTTTTAATTATTTTTTATACTTATTCGACCAGTTTTTTATACAAATTTATCAGTACGGCATTGAAAGACATACATCTTTCGCCATCATGGTTCTGTATCAAAAAAAATTAGTGCCGACAACAGAAAACTTTTTTATTTTGACGCTCTCAGAGTGGCGATGTCCGTCACGAATACAGCTTCGGGACGTAAAAAGTGCCAAAAACGCAAAATCAAGACAACCAACTGATATACTGATAGTTACACATTTTCAGATAGAAAAAGCAATGAGTTAAAAAATATTACTCAGCCATTTACCACACAAAAGTGGGCCGTTTACGATGTCTGAGTGGCTCACTTTTATGGTTAAACGCAGCGATTTAGCCGTGAAAAACGGCTCTTTCAAGAGAAAAGACAGGCGATAAAGACAACAGATGTTAATGCAAACAGCCATTACAGGCCAACGGTTTAACATCTGTTATATGTTTGATTTCTATTTCACAGAAAACTTTATACATAATAATGTAAAAAGTTTTCGGATGAAGATACATAGTAAAAAAATACATGGACATAAATTAAGAACTTACCTTCTTAATAAAATTAACTTCTATCAAATGATGAAGACACAAACATTTTGCAATATCAAATAAATAGTTTATATTTGTATGACTAAATTGACAATCTTATATTTTCATAAACAAATAAACTTAATATGGCACTTTCACCTAAACACTTTTATGAATTGATGAACTTAAAATTCATCATCCCCCCATATCAACGAGGTTATCGGTGGGATAAAGAACAAGTAGAAGATTTATTGAATGACTTTGAGGAATTCATCAAATCTATAGCAAATTGTGATGACAAAGAATCTATTTATTATTGCCTGCAACCTATAACTGTTGTTCCCAAAGAGGGTGGTTCAAACGAATATTATGTTATTGATGGGCAACAACGATTGACAACAATATATTTACTTCTACAATATCTTATTCAAGGAAGCAGAATGAAAAATATGAATATTTTTTCATTATCAATGCCTTCAAGAAAGATTCAGGACGAATACATAAACAAGAATAAATTCTTAACTTCAGAAACAATATTTGAAACAAATATAGACAACTTCTATATCCATAAGGCATATGAGACTATAGAAAATTGGTTTGATGAAAAATCAATCAGACACTTTGAAGAGCAAGACTTCCTCAAGATACTCATGTCTCCTCCATTGGGCAATAATGCGAACAAGCATAATGATGTGAGAATAATTTGGTACGAGATTACCAATGCAACTGCATTACAGGCATTCCGGAGATTAAATTATGGGAAGATACCGCTCACTTCTTCAGAATTGGTTAAGGCTTTGCTGCTGCAGACTGACAATTATAAGAATGGGAACAGCATTCAACAAACAACGTCTTCAACACGCGCAGTTGAATGGGATAACATGGAGCATACTTTACAAAATCCATATTTATGGAGTATGTTGTCAAAAGCCGACGACAACAACGATTCTAGCTCCAGAATGGAACTGATATTAGATTTCGTAGCTGATACGCTTAACCGGGAAATGCACAATTCTGACGGGAAAGTACCATTCATGCGAAAAGATGAAAAATTATTGAAAAGCTCGAAAGACTTAAGAGATTATTTTGATTATCATGTTATAAACAAGTATCTGCACGATAACAACAACCATGAAAGCATAGAAAATGTTTGGTCAAGAATTTGTGATACTTTTAATTTGATAACCAACTGGTATGACGATCGAAGATGGTATCATTTAATTGGTCTTATACGAATTTTACAAGACAAAAACAGACAACGTTCACGCCGTGATTTTGTAAGTTACATATATAAGCTGTCAACCAATAAAGATGGCCAGCCTTTAAATCGTCCTGATTTTACGGCTAAATTAAAAGAAGTAATAGGAAATAGTTTAAGGCTCAATAATACGAATTTGAATAGTCTTAAATATTACGACAACCCCAAAGAAATAATAAAGATATTGGAGTCCCTTAATGTCATGACAGCGATGAAGGATGATACAGAATGTTGCCGTTTTCCTTTTTATCTATTTGACTATTACAATATCACATCACTCGAACACATACATCCTCAGAATATTACAAAAGATATGTCATATAAGGAATTTGTCAACTGGTTTAAAAATAGAACTGAGGATATAAATAACCTTTCTGACAATGACTGGCAAAATGCAATAAACAATCAGGAGCGACAAGAAAAGGAAGAAACAGAAGAGACTAAAGATATATATATTCTTAAACAAAAAGTTAATGATGCAATAAAGTCTATCGAAGCAATAGTGTCTGACAAGACAAAATTCAATGATGAAGTTAATCAAAAAGTCTTGGACGATGCTTCTACCACCATTGACAAATTATTTGGTGACCTAAGCGGAATTAGCGAAGAAGAACTGCATTCCATAAGCAACATGGCTTTAGTTGACAATCCCACAAACTCTGCATTACAAAATTTCTTTTTAAACAAAAAACGCGAAATTCTAATGCAACGCCATTCAAGATGTATAAAATTTTCTTACGGGAAAATTATTGATAATGACGACAATAAGACTGACGGCACCTATGCAATGCCTGCAACCCGTAAAGTGTTCTGTAAAGACTACTCTAGAGAAGATCCAGGCGACATGAGACTGTGGCGACGCGAAGACCGCAACAATTATATGAAAGCAATAGAAGAAACATACAATTATTTCGTAACGAACGATAAGCAATGAGCGAGAATTATATTGAATTTTCAAAACAAATAATTACAATCCCGTTAATACAGCGGGATTATGTACAAGGAGCAGACTGCAATGCAGAAAAGCGCGATGCTTTCCTTAATAAACTTTTTGAGGCATTACTCAAAGGTGAAGTTCTTGAACTTGATTTTATTTATGGTTCAAGTGAAAAGACAGATAATTCTGTCAACAACTTCATACCTATAGATGGACAGCAACGACTTACGACATTAACATTGTTAGGTTGGATTCTTAACCATCGTGCCGGTTACAAGCATAGTAAAGAATTACCTAAAATCACTTATTTAACGCGTCCTTCATCCGAACAGTTCTGTAATCATCTGCTAAAATACAGATTGCCGGAATCTTATGAATCCATATCAAAGTATATTACGACAGTACCCGGTTGGTTTTCAGAAAGGTGGTTATCCGATCCAACAATTAAAGCAATGCTTGAAATGCTTGACAAAATGGATAAGATGCTAAACCAATATGATAAGGATACTATCGATAAGATGGCAGATACATTTTTCAATTCTTCTCCTTATACTTTTGAATGTCTTGATATGCATGCACTTGAACTAGACGATGAATTGTACATCAAGATGAATGCACGTGGAAAATTATTAACTCCATTCGAAAATTGGAAAGCCGGTTTCTTTGCGCTTCTAAACGAAAAATTTCCTAACGAAAAATATATTTATAATACAATTCCGGGCATAGAATCACCTACGTTACCTGAATATTTTGAATATGCAATTGAACACGACTGGTGTGACCTACTTTGGCCTTTAGCATTGTCTGAATGGAAAAAATTAAGCGAAGAAGACCGTAGAAAAGTAAACTATCCACGCATAGACGAATCGTTTATGAATTTTCTTACATACGCAACCCGTTTCATGTTTTTCTCTCAACGAGAATATTCTAATAATCAGGAAGAATCAACTTTACGTATGCTTTTTGATAAAGAAATAGACACATCTATTTCGAACGTACTTTCTCAGAAAGATAATGTGATTCTATTTTTCCGTTTGCTTGACGTTCTTGTAAAGCTTAAAGAAGCGTGGGCTGACGATAATAATTGTCAGAATTTACTTGATAATTTCTTTGATAAGCTGTTTACAGGCAAATTTTCAATATCTGACAACCGCTTAAATATTTTCCATAAAGAAACAAACCTTTTATTATCATGCCTTAAAGGCGGAGAAGACGGCTTGACAGTCAGCATGGAAGTACTGTTTTGGGCATTATTAAAATATCTTTTGTACCATCCTGAATGTATAAGCAATCCAGATGAATCAATGATTGATTATTTGAGAATCATTTTAGGATGGATACGTGATAAGCATCAAAGGCTATTAAAAGGATTGGTTGTCCAGCCCAATATACGTCTTTCTGATTACAAAGAGGCCGATGACATCATAAAGTCCCTATCACCTTCTGACAATCCGTTTGAAGCTCTAGCCACAAATGACAAACAATCACTTGAAGACGAGCGCAAGAAAGGAACTTATTATGGCAAGCCACAGTTTGAAATAATTAAGGTATTATCAAATTGCGAAGACTTGTATTTCTGTTTCAACCTGCTTTACAAATCCATGTCTGAGTCAAATGATACAAAATCATATATAAAGCGTTTTGTATCATTCTATAAGATGAGTGATGATGAACGCATAAGGGCATTAGTATCACATGGTTTTATGGGAATACGCACCAAAACGGGTCATTACTTTTTTGGTCAGAAGACGGACGATAATAACCATTGGCCATATATATTTACTGCGACAAAATCAGATGGTGGCTTCAATAATGCTGTTGACGCTTTTACATCATGGATGAATGGTGAGCCACAACTTGCATTAAATAAAAAGCAATTTGGTTATTATCTCTGTAAATATGATGATTTCTTGAATGCTGTAAATTGGGGATATCCACCTAAGCATTATTTTGTTTATTTCGATGATGATTGGTTCAGTGCATGGGCTGTAAAAACATTCAGTACACGTCCTATTGCAGGATATAATGTCGATCCTTTTGCATTTACGGTAGCAGAATTGTATAAAAAAGATTCACATCTTTATAATGTAGGTTATTATAGCGAATACAGCAACCACGGAATGTTGTATATTACTACAAACGAAAAATCAGACAGGTGGGCAATAGAAATGGAATGTTGCTCAGAAGGATGGAAAATTATACATGTTGACAGATCATATAAATGTGCTAAAAATCTTATCCTTAGGTATGGTGACAAACAAGAAGTTGATGAATATAAAGACAAAGACGGAATTTTCAGTTTTGACGGAAATACTCTGTTGGATTTAAAAGGAAAAGACCGCATAGAAACAGCTTTAGCTTTTCTTAAATCTTTAGAATAACATTTTTATTTAGTACGAGTCTGTTTCTGAATTACATTTGAAACAGACTCGTAAAAATAATATATCTGTTGTACATATAAACAGTCTTTGGCATGTTACTGCAGAAGATCCATGTACTTACGTCCACACATTACAGCGCCGTCACGGATTCTTGCGTATCAGCGTCAGTCCGTCGCGCAACGGCAAGAGGACCTTCTCTACGCGGCTGTCGTTCATCACGAAGTCGTTGAAGTTTTCGATGCCGGCAGTCTGGCGGTCGCTGCTCTTGGGCACTTCGAGCACATGGCCGTCCCACAGCGTGTTGTCGGCAAGGATGAAGCCGCCGGGACGGAGCACGGACAGCGCCATTTCGTAAGACTCGATATATGTGCGCTTGTCGCCGTCGATGAAAGCCATGTCGAACTCTATGCCCAGCTTGGGTGCCTCCTTTATGGCGTCGCCAATGATAAAACGTATCTTGTCGGCCACGGGCGAGTTTTCAATCCAAGGACGCGTGAAGTCTTCCTGCTCGTCATTTATCTCGTATGTATACACCATTCCGCCTTCTTCCAGTCCTTCGGCCATGCATATAGCGCTGTATCCGCTGAACGTTCCCACCTCAAGGATATTCTTCGGACGTATCATCCTCACCAGCATCTTCAGCAGCCTGCCCTGCAGGTGTCCGCTCGCCATGCGTCCGCGCAGCAAGTGAACGTTAGTGGCACGCCACAGTCTGTAAAGATAGTCGCCCTCAGCGTCTATATGGGACAGAACGTAGTTTTCTAATTCAGAATTCATAATTCACAATTCACTTTTCTAATTCATAATTCATAATTCACAATTCATAATTCATAATTGGGATGCTTTCTTAATTTTTAATTTTCTCTCCTTTCCTCCCAATTATGAATTATGAATTGTGAATTATGAATTAAATATTATTCCTTCTATCGCAAGTCTGTAGGAGTCGAGACCGAAGCCGCAGATGACGCCAAGGCAGGCGCACGAAATCATTGACTTATGGCGAAACTCCTCGCGCTTGTGTACGTTAGAGATGTGAACCTCAACAACGGGAGCTTTCAGCGAACGTATGCAGTCCTGCAGGGCTATGCTCGTGTGTGTGTAGGCTCCTGCGTTGAGCACTATGCCGTCGTAGGTGAATCCCACTTCCTGCATCTTGTTGATAAGTTCGCCTTCTATGTTGCTCTGATAATAGTCGATGTTTACATCAGGCATCTTTTTTCTCAGTTCGTCAAGATAAGCCTCAAAAGAGTTGCTGCCGTAAATCTCGGGCTCTCTACGCCCCAGCAGGTTCAGGTTGGGGCCGTTGATAATCATTATGTTCATAATATATCGCGGATTTATACTTTAAGCGGCAACATGCGTGTTGCCATAAGCAATATCGTTTATTGTGATGCAAAATTAATAAAAATAAGGTAAACGCAAGAATCATAAATAAAAAAACGGCGCGGCAAGCATCTTGCAAGATGCCTGCCGCGCCTTATCTATTATAATATATGTCTGCAATTATTTGCCGAAACGCTGTCTCAGTTTCTCGATCATGTCGCGTGTCATGGCGTCAAGGTCATATTCGGGTTTCCATCCCCACTCCTCACGCGCACATGTGTCGTCAAGAGAATTAGGCCATGACTCGGCAATAGCCTGGCGCAGCGGGTCTACCTTATACACCATCTTGAAGTCAGGTATATATTCTTTTATCTTGTTGTAGATAATCTCCGGCTCAAAGCTCATAGACGCAATGTTGAACGAATTGCGGTGCTTCAGTTTAGACGGGTCGGCCTCCATAATCTCTATTGCGGCACGCAGTCCGTCAGGCATATACATCATATCCATATATGTGCCGGCAGCTATCGGGCACTCAAACTCCTCACCCTTTACGGCCGAGTAATAAATGTCAACTGCATAGTCGGTCGTGCCGCCTCCGGGAGGTGTAACGTAAGATATAAGTCCGGGGAAGCGCACAGAGCGGGTGTCAACGCCGAAGCGCACATTATAATAATTGCTGAGCAGCTCGCCCGAAACCTTCGTAACGCCGTACATGGTCTTTGGGTCGCGCACGGTGTCCTGCGGAGTCTTGTCCTTGGGCGTGTTGTCGCCAAACGAGCCAATCGAACTTGGAGTGAACACGGCGCATTGTTTCTCGCGCGCCACCTCGAGCACGTTGAAAAGTCCGCCCATGCCTATCGTCCAGGCAAGCTGGGGCTTCACCTCAGCAACGGCAGAAAGGATGGCAGCAAGATTGTATATTGTATCAATCTTGTATTTAGACACCACCTCGCCTATCTGTTCAGGCTTAGTAACATCAACGACCGCCGACGGTCCCGACTCCAGAAGTTCGCCCTTAGGCTCTGCTCCGGGAATATAACCGGCAACGATATTTCCATTGTAAAGTCCACGTAACTTCATTGTCAACTCCGACCCAATCTGGCCGGTAGAGCCAATAACTAAAACATTTTTCATACTATAAATATTAGATTTACAATTAATCTTGATACATGCACAATATCTTCAATGGACACGCCACAACAACGGCAACCACGCACCGGCAGCCACAACAACGGCCGCCTAAGAGCAACGCCACACCGGAAATGGCCATGCACAACATCAAATTAAGGTTAACCTGCCGAACCGCCGCCACACCAAGACAACAGACATGGACGGCATGCCGAGGCAGCAATAAGCAGCAGCCGTACACAAAACGGCGCATACATATAATGCAAAGATATGAAGAAAAGATTATATTATAACAAAATTTATCGGATTATTTACTCTATTTTCAAAAAAAAACAAGAACTTTGTAAAATGAAAACATTGATGTTAAACTTAATCTAAGAATTATGTACGGAAAAATGAAAGAGTTCCTCACGAAGGAACTGGACGGCATAAAGGCCGCCGGCTTATACAAGAACGAGCGTATAATAACAACTCCGCAGAGAGCCGGAATAAAAGTTGGCGACGGACAGGAAGTGCTCAACTTTTGCGCCAACAACTATCTTGGACTTTCAGACAACACACGCCTTGCCGAGGCTGCGGAGAAAGCCATGAAGGAAAGAGGCTACGGAATGTCGTCAGTAAGATTCATTTGCGGAACACAAGACATGCACAAAGAGCTTGAAGCCGCAATTTCCGATTATTTCAAGACCGAAGACACCATCCTGTATGCTGCATGCTTCGATGCCAACGGAGGTCTGTTCGAGCCTTTGTTCACCGAAGAGGATGCCATCATATCTGACGCGCTCAACCATGCATCAATAATAGACGGCGTCCGTCTCTGCAAGGCTAAGAGATACCGCTACGCCAACGCCGACATGGCCGACCTTGAAAGATGCCTGCAGGAAGCACAGGCACAGCGCCACCGCATAATAGCAACGGACGGCGTGTTCTCTATGGACGGAAACGTTGCCCCGATGGACAAGATATGCGAACTTGCCGAGAAATACGACGCACTCGTAATGGTAGACGAGTCGCACTCTGCCGGCGTTGTAGGCCCGACAGGACACGGCGTGGCCGAAAAGTTCAACGCTTACGGACGCATAGACATATTCACCGGAACATTAGGCAAGTCGTTTGGCGGCGCAATGGGAGGATTCACCACAGGCCGAAAGGAAATTATCGACATGCTGCGCCAGCGCTCAAGACCATATCTGTTCTCTAACTCTCTGGCACCAGCCATCGTAGGAGCCAGCATCGAAATGTTCAAGATGCTGAAGGAAAGCAACGCCCTGCACGCCAAACTGATGGAGAACGTTGAATATTTCCGCGACAAGATGACCGCTGCCGGATTCGACATCAAGCCTACGCAGAGCGCTATATGCGCAGTTATGCTGTATGACGCAAAACTGTCGCAGGACTTTGCAGCCCGCATGCAGGACGAAGGCATATATGTAACAGGATTCTACTATCCCGTAGTGCCTAAAGGCCAGGCCCGCATACGCGTACAGCTGTCGGCAGGCCACGAGAGAGAGCATCTCGACAAGGCTGTCAACGCCTTCATAAAGGTAGGCAAGGAACTCGGAGTAATCAAATAACACTCAATAAAATACGGCCAAGGCGGCACCACACGCTAAACTTGGCTGAGAAATAAAAATCCGGGGCATGTCGGTCCCCGGATTTTTTTAAGCTAAAACCGGGCGTTAGAGTTCAGCCTGTATTTCAGCCTTATATTGAGCTGATTTCCGTCTGATTTTCGCAAGCATGGCAGACAATGGCCAGAAAGACGGACGAAAAGGCGACAACAGAAAACAAAAGACGGCTGAAAGCACAGATAAGCAAGACAGATAAAACTATATGCTGTCTAAGAACCGATTGTAGAATAAATCCTGCCGTGCAGACATGGCCATGACGCTAAAGCCGGGAAAATACAGAATAAAGCAAAGATGATTCAGAAAGAACAAGACAACATTATACACAAATATATCCGATACATGAAACTTCAGCGTAATTATTCAGGCAATACGCTCGAAGCATACATCCTTGACATCAACAAGTTATTAAAATTTCTGAAGGACAACGGCATCAGTCCGGAAGCGGCAAAACTAAGCGACATACAATGCTTTGCCGCCTCACTGCACGACATAGGGATATCACCGCGCTCACAATGCAGGATTCTAAGCGGCGTGAGAGCATTCTACAAATATCTGTATCTTGACGGATACATCAAGGACGACCCTACAGAACTGCTCGAATCGCCAAAACTCGGCGACCATCTGCCCGAGGTGCTCACCACGGAAGAGGTGGACAGACTGGAGCAGGCAATAGACCTGAGCAAATGGGAAGGACAACGCAACAAGGCCATAATAGAGGTGCTGTTCAGCTGCGGACTGCGCGTCAGCGAACTTGTAAACCTGAAGATGTCTGCGCTTTATCTCGACGAACAGTTCGTAAGAATAATGGGCAAAGGCAGCAAGGAGCGGCTCGTTCCTATATCTGAAAATGCCATAAAGCAACTGAAATACTGGTTTATAGACCGCAGCCACATGAGCATAAAGCCGGGAGAGGAAGACTACGTGTTCCTGAATCGCCGCGGAGCTCACCTGACGCGCACCATGATACTGATAATGATAAAGCGACTGGGCGCCGAGGCCGGCATACAGAAAACCATAAGTCCGCACACGCTGCGCCACAGCTTTGCCACCGCCCTGCTTGAAGGCGGAGCCGACCTGCGCGCTATACAGAGCATGCTCGGACACGAGAGCATAGGCACAACCGAAATTTACACCCACATAGACACGCACACGCTGCGCGAGGAAATTCTGAACCATCATCCGAGAAACATAGCTGCAAAGGATAATAAGGTGGAAGAATGAGCCGGCAAAGGCGTGGGACAAGCATTCCGGCACCTACGCTCGCAATAAATGTTTTTCATAATGAAATAAAACAATAATCTCTATTTTAGCTGTAATAAAACGTATATTTTGTGCTATTTGTTAAAATCCGATATATTGCATTTAACATATATGCGGAATTCAGAATATTTGCTTAACTTTGCGTACACCACAACTCATCATTAACAATGGCAAAAATTACCGTTCAAAATACAGATATTAGCATTGTAAAGTACAATGAAGAAGACTATATCAGCCTTACAGACATGGCACGAAGCCAACTGCAAGAGCATATTATCTTCCGTTGGCTTAGTCTTAAAAGTACTATTGAGTATCTTGGCGAATGGGAAATGTTATACAATCCCGATTTTAATTGTACCGAATTCGGTACAATTAAAAATGCGGCAGGAAGCAACAATTTCGTTCTTTCAGTAAAAACATGGATAGAAAAAACCAGCGCAATCGGCATTCGTTCGAAGGCAGGCCGCTATGGCGGCACGTATGCACATCGGGATATAGCATATCATTTTGGCATGTGGATTTCTCCTAAATTCCAATTACTTCTTGTTAAGGAGTATCAGCGGTTAAAGACAGAAGAACAAAGGCTGCTCGGTTGGTCAGCGAAACGTGAATTGTCAAAAATCAATTATCGCATACATACTGATGCCATAAAGAAGAATCTTATTCCTATGGAAGTAACACCAATGCAAGCAAACATGATTTATGCTAATGAAGCCGACGTGCTGAACGTGGCGATGTTTGGTATGACAGCAAAACAATGGAGAGAAGCAAATCCTGAACTGAAAGGAAACATCCGTGATTATGCTACTATCAACGAACTTATCTGTTTGTCGAATATGGAAAATCTAAATGCCATTTTTATCGAACAAAATATAGCACAAAGTGAACGTCTGATTAAGCTAAACCAAATAGCAATCCATCAAATGAGCATATTGGAAAGTAGTGATACAGACCGTAAACTTTTGAAATAAATTATTTTATCTTAGATATTTACAGATTATGAAAAAATTACTTTTTGCTTTTTTACTTGCTATCGTAATCCACAGCACATCTTATGCAAGTGATTTTTCAAAATATCGTGGTGTCTGGGCTTCAAATGATGCAGAAGCGGTTATAACAGACAGCATTTGTATGTTCTTTGAGAAAACTCCAACAGGTCTGAGAGCATTTCTCAATATCCCTACACAAGACATATATAGCTGTACCACTTACAAAGATTCGGCATTTGTCGTTGAAACCACTACGCCTCTTACACTCACTGACGAGGTTAAAACGATTAATGGAACTGCCGTCAAGACTCTTCGTATTGGAGATAAAGTCATGTCTAAGGTAGAGGAGATAACAACCTGCAAGCCTTATGAAAAATCCATTGCCAAAAGTAAGTTAGACATCGGTAAGTGTCTACAGGAATGGAGACTTGGCGCCAGGTTTGGAAAAGATGGCGACGTTTTTATGTGTGAGGTCAATACAAACCGCCATATGTTTGTCTATTTGGTCAATGGCCGTATGATATATATTCGGGCAGCTGCAACAGCCAACAACAATAATGGCACACTGTTTTTTCAGAACATTCGTATGATGCGCAACGATAATACCGGAGAAATGACATCATATATTGAACCTGACAATTATAATATCGCCGCAAACAATTTGAATATTGACAATAGTAAGTTTAATCCCGACGCTTGCGTATTTAGTCCTGATGGCGGAATTTACTGGTCATTCATCTCGTTTACACCAGACCAAATCCAGCTAAACGGCTGTGGCGAAACTTATTATATAAAGCGTACTGATCAATTTGACGAGTACTTTAAGTATATTCCCTACGAAAAAGCAGGCTTATAACAATTATTATTTCTGGGATAATGGGCTTTACCATACCTTTGTGGCTTGGTAAAGCCCATATTTTATATTCAAGACTGCCCGATGAACAGCTTTCGTCAAAGCATATTACTATATGCTTACCCCAAAATCATCATACGGCATATAAGTTCTATCTGTCTTGTTTATTCACGCCTTTATCCGCTCAATGAAAAGCAGCAATCTGCCCTAATAATAAAGGTCTGTTTGGGTTAAAAGACCGTTAAAAGCCGAAGATTTATTGTTTTAATGTGTTAAATTATTGTTTTTCGATAAATTTTTATTGAAAATATTTGGAGCATTCAAATATAGTTCATACATTTGCATATCGAAAAACGATAAATGATTATTGATTTTAGATAACACCGCTTCCCGCAGGATATTAAAAAGACAATATCACGACGTAGTTTTTCAGAACAAAGAACGTCTAACGACAAAACAGATAAAGAATTAAATAAACAAGAATAATAACGAAATAAAAAATATAGCATTATGGAACTGATTACAATTACCGCCGCAACAATTATGAGTTTGTTCACAAGCATCGCAGGAACATCCAACTCTGACAACCGCTTCGCATACAACGCAGAGATGCAGGACGGTAAAGTAAGCGCAATAGTTACTTACGACAACAGCGGCAAATATCTTACAGCCAAGACACGCAAGCAATATACATACGACGACCAGGACCGCGTGATAAGAAAAGAGGTGATGAAGTGGAACAGCGACAAGCAGAAATGGGAAAACTACCTCTGCATGGACTACACCTACAACGCCGGCAACACAGTGCTCGACATGAAGGTATGGAAGAACAGCGACAGCGCCTACGTGCAGAGCCAGCGCATGACATACAGCAGCATCAGCCGAAACGCCACGGGAGTTGACTGCTACACATGGAACAAGAGCAGCAACATGTATGAGCTTAACGACAACTACGTACTGCTAAGCGACTACACCGCCAATCTGCTGGCCGACATGAAATGACAGCAACAACGACTCTCTCTAACTAAATAAATAAAGGCCTGCCCGCCGGCCGGGAAAACAGGGCGGCGGGCATTTTTTATGAAAAATACGCAACAAGATGAAAACAAAGCTCAACATATTCTGCCTGCTTATCTTCGCCGTTATCATCGTAGACATATTGATGGCCACCGACCTTATGTTCAGCGGCATGGTCAGCGGATATAAGTCGGCCAAGCACATCCAAGAGACAAACACAGAAAGCGTTGACGGCTATCGCGTTGTGTCGCTCATACCGAACGAAATCACATGGCGCAACGCAATAACCATAACCGACAGCGCAACGAATAAGTCGTATAGGGCATGGCCTACACAGATAAACCTGCCGATAGAGGATTCTTCAGGCACAGCAGGCAGCATTCTGTCAGTGATCATAGGCATAGCAATAATGGTGGCAGGCATCATCACGCTGGTGTCGTTCATACGCTTCGTGCTGAACATCAACCGCAACAACATCTTCACACGGAAGAACACGAAATACCTTAAACGCATAGGCTGGTGCATGGTGATAATAGGTCTGCTGGCAACAATAAAATACTGTAATGACGTATATGCCGCCACACAGACGTTCAGCCTGACGGGCTACACCATCGGATATTCAGACGCCGTGTACACGGGCACGATACTCTTCGGACTATTCTCTCTTGTAATGGCAGAGTCGTTCTCCATCGGACTGAAGATGAAAGAGGAACAGGAACTCACGATATAATAACCTACGTAAACAACTCTAAAGCAACAAGTATGGGTAAAATAATAGTAAACCTCGACGTGGAGATGGCCAAGCGGAAGATTTCGCTCGGCGAGCTGGCCGAAAGAGTGGAGCTTACGCAGGCTAATCTGTCGATCCTGAAGACCGGCAAGGCCAAGGCCATACGCTTCACCACGCTCGAAGCAATATGCCGCGAGCTGGGGTGCCAGCCAGGAGACATTCTGGAATACCGGGAGGAAACATAAACCGGCTTACAGCATGGTATTTACACGAAAGTAACAATTTTGCATACAAAACGTATAAAATTTATTAAATATAACAACCAGTAACAACATTCGAGAGATAAAAAAACTATCTTTGTTGAACTATTTTAAACTCTTTTTTATGAAAATAAAACATCTAATCATCACGGCCGCACTGTTCTTGGCAAGCACAGTGGGCATCATGGCTCAGGGCATGCAGATGCCTCCCATCCCGGTTGACCCGGCAGTGAGGACTGGCAAGCTGGCCAACGGACTGACCTATTACATCCGCAACAACGGTTATCCGGAGAATCGTGTTAACTTCTACATTGCCCAGCGCGTGGGTTCTATCCAGGAGAACGACGACCAGCGCGGTCTGGCTCACTTCCTTGAGCACATGGCCTTCAACGGCTCAGACAACTTTAAGGGCAACAACCTCATTGAATATCTGCGCTCTATCGGCGTAGAGTTCGGTTCTGACCTCAACGCATACACAGGCGTAGACCAGACCGTATACAGAATATGCAACGTTCCTTCTACACGCATTGAGGCTCTCGACTCTTGTCTTCTCATCCTGAAAGACTGGTCTAACGGCCTTACACTCGACCCCAAGGAGATCGACAAGGAGCGTGGTGTGATCAACGAGGAGTGGCGCCTGCGCACTGACGCACAGACAAGAATGTTCGACCGCAACCTCGAGAAGATCTATCCGGGCAGCAAATACGGACAGCGCATGCCTATCGGTAAGATGGAGATCATCAACAACTTCAAGCCTGAAGTTCTCCGTCAGTACTACCACAAGTGGTATCGTCCCGACAACCAGGCAATCATCGTAGTCGGCGACATCGACGTTGACCGCACTGAGGCTAAGATCAAGGAGCTGTTCAGCGGCATCAAGCTTGATCCTAACGCTCCGAAGGTTGTCAACGAGCCCGTGCCCGACAACAACGAGGCTATTATCATCGTAGACAAGGACAAAGAGCAGCAGACTGACATCATACAGCTGATGTACAAGCACCCCGAAGTGCCAGACAGCCTGAAAGGCAGCCTTGCATATCTCGTTCAGAACTATGCAGTAAGCCTCTCAACACAGATGCTCAACGCACGTCTGCAGGAAATACAGCAGAATCCTGACTGTCCGTTCGTTCAGGCTTACGCTTACGACAGCGACTTCATCCTGGCTTCTACAACCAAGGCATTCACCCTGGTTATCCTGCCGAAACCGGGCATGAGCGAGCAGGCCATCAGCACAGCCACACGCGAGGTTATGCGTGCCGTTAAGTTCGGCTTCACAGCAACTGAGTTTGAGCGCGCCAAGGCCGACTATATGAGCTCACTCGAGAAGGTTTACACCAACCGCAACAAGCGCGACAACGCTATTTACGGCGACATCTACCGCGACAACTTCCTCGGCAACGAGCCTATGCCTTCAATCGAAGACGAGTATCAGATAATGCAGCAGATTTCTCCGGTTATCCCTGTTGAAGCTGTCAACGAGATCACCAAGGAGCTGATAAGCGAGACTGACACCAACACAGTTGTAGTGGCATTCTACACAGAGAAGGAAGGTGCTAAATATCCTACAGCTGAATCTATCAAGAAGGCCATCGACGGCGTTCACGCTGAGCAGCTCACAGCATGGGTTGACAACGTTAAGAACGAGCCGCTGATAAGCGTTCTGCCCAAGAAAGGCAGCATCAAGAGCGAGAAAGAGAACGCTAAGTTCGGCTACAAAGAGCTCACACTGTCTAACGGTGCAAGAGTATTGCTGAAGAAGACTGACTATAAGGACGACGAGGTTATCCTCAGCGCTACATCTAAGGGTGGTGCTTCTCTGCTCGGCAAGGAAGACTACGCTAACATCAAGATGTTCGACACGGCCATCGGCTACAGCGGACTGGGCAACTTCAGCAGCACTGAACTGCAGAAGGTACTGGCAGGCAAACAGGTTAACGTTGACCTCACAATGCAGAACCTGCACGAGACTGTAAGCGGAAGATCAACTCCTAAGGACCTTGAGACTCTCTTCCAGATGACATATCTCTACTTCACAAACATCAACAAGGACGAGAAGAGCTACAACTCAATGGTGGGACTGATAAAGACCTCTCTGAAGAACAAGGAGCTTTCACCTGAGATGGCACTGTCAGACTCTGTAAAGAACACTCTCTACATGCACAACCCGCGCTTCGCCTCTATCGAGATGAAGGATGTTGAGAACGCTAACTACGACCGCATTCTGCAGATTGCAAAAGAGCGCACAGCCAACGCTGCCGACTTCACATTCACAATCATCGGTAACTTTGACGAGGCTGCCATCCGTCCGCTCATCGAGCAGTATATAGCTTCTCTGCCTGCAAAGGGCGCTAAGGAAAACTGGAAGCCTGTTACTACTTACAACAAGGGCAACACCGTTAACCAGTTCTACCGCAAGATGGAGACTCCGAAGGCTAACGCTTACATGTACTGGTATAACAACAAGACTCCTTACACTCTCGAGAACAGCATCTACGCTGACGCAGCAGGACAGATCCTGAGCATGATCTACCTGGAGAAGATCCGCGAGGAGGCCAGCGCAGCCTACTCTGCAGGAGCTGCCGGATACTCATCACTCGGAGGCGACGTTCCGTTCACATGCATCATCGGTGTTTGCCCGATGAAACCTGAGAAGAGCGACATGGCTATCGGCATCATGAACGACGAGGTTACTAAGATGACCAAGACAGTTGACGCTGAAATGCTCAGCAAGGTTAAGGAACTCATGCTGAAGCGTGCAGACGAAAACGTTAAGAAAAACAACTACTGGCTGGGCGTTATCCAGAGCTTCGACGAGTACGGAGTTGACACAAACACCGACTACAAGAAGATTGTAAGCGAAATGACTCCTGAGAAGATGGCTAAGTTCATGAAGAACGTCATCATCGGTGGCGGCAACAGCATCAAGGTTATCATGCTGCCTGACACAATGAAGAAATAACACATACGGTTATTAACCATACAAAAGGCTCCCTTACTTGCCGCACAAGGCAAAGGTAAGGGAGCCTTTCTTTTTGCCCTTTTATCTGGATAAGACACGGCTGACAGCATTGCAAAAGGCATGCTTTTACACGCTGAAAGGCGGTCTTTCGCAAGGTAAAAGCATACCTTTTGGAGATATCAGTAATAAGCCTGTCTGGAGTAAACCTATATAAGGAATGACGATGCGATATAATCATAAAAAAGTTTTCGGAGAAACTCGTCACTCATCACAAAGGCACATAAACCGCTGCATATCAACATTTTACAGCGTGACGAGTTGTATTTTCAACTCATCACATACAGGTCATCGCCCCATCCAAACATCCAATTAACCGGTTTCTCAAAAACAATGTGACGAGTTGAACGACAAACTCGTCACACTATAACCCACTGTTATTCAATAATTTACATAAGAATGTAACGAGTGATGAGTTTATTATAAAAACACATTAGTGTCCCGTTAAAATGGAACACTAATGTGTTGCTTTAATTAAAGCACGATTATTCTCCACGTATAAACATGTTCTGATAGTTGATTGTAAGCCGTTTGAATGACAACACAAAATCTGTCCCTAACGAACCTGCAAACAACCGACTGTTTATTCCTGTGTTCGTAATCACTTCTGTATTATGCAATGTCACCTTAGTACCTGCCGCCTCGAAACAGAAATTTGGCAATGTTACTGCTTTTATCTGCGATATTCCACCAAAGCCGCCACGTGAAGTTACATGTTCTGCCAATCCGGCAATGGCATCTGGAAATGTTTTAGCAAATTTATTTCCCAAGTCAGACTTTACATTTCCTGTATCAAAAATCAGGTCAAAAGGCTTTCCGTTATAGCTGATTCTTACTTGAGGCGTATTTGATGCCAGATACATATTTGGCTCTCCCTCAGACTCTTTTTGCGGAAAAACAAACTTTCCAGCCTCATTGTCTATGATTATTTCTTTGGCGTCCCTGATAAAGTGGTAACCTATAACTCCATCAAAAGCAAATACCGAATCGACCTCATGGTCTGGAGGTGCAACCATAAAAACAGGATTATGATATACCATTTCTCCTATTTTCATTGAATCTGCCACAGCAAGTTTTACAAGACCAATCTCCATACCTGATACCGGAATAGAATCAGCTACAATTTTCAGACCAACTTCTTCTGCATACTTTTCTGAAACGAAATTGCCAAAAGAGCAACCTGTATCGAAAATATAGTTTCTCGTTATGCCGTTTACCTCTACAGGTATATAGATATGTTTGCCTCTTCCAACAGTTTCAACACTTAGCGGCACGGTAACATCTCTATCAGGACGTTCAAGATAAGGTTTTGGAACATTGGCAAGTGCTTTGCCAACTTTTTCGATAAATACAAAACTGTAAAGAGATTCAAACGGAACTGATTCCTTTAGTGCATTCACCAGACTTTCTCCAACTTTTCCGGCTTGCTCATACATGCCCAAATTCAAGAGGTTCATGCCTTGCAAAGCAGCCATACCTATTGACGTTTGCGCCCCAAGCTCGTTTTGGTGATGAGCCAACAAACTGTCAAGGGCAACGGCAGCATTTTCTAATTTATTAAATCCGATGCCTAACTGAGCGTCTGCCACCAGATTAAGCATCTTCACACTCACGGAGCCTTTTAGATTCGGATATTCTTTTCTCAATTGGAACAGATCACCGCCATTCAGGATTTCACCCATTTTCACATCAGCCTGTGTTTGTGAATAAACAGAGCTATACCCCAACAAAAAGGTAACAAGAAAAAATGAAAGTCTATTTATAATTTGCATACTGCTTGTAGATTTTGTATTAAACATGAAACAAATATACAAAATCCCATGAATTTTCCAGCAGTATTTATGATTTATTATTTATCTTGCCGTCGGCCTTTCACTAGAATAACTCTATTCATGCGAAAAAGCAGACGGCAAGACGTTCTGTATAAAACGATAATCCAAACGGATTATGATGAACGGTTCAGCTTAAAGCTCGTGAAGTTCTTTAAGTTTGTCAGCCATTTTCTCTATCATAACCGTTGACAGGATGATCTTGCCCTGGCGGTCGATAAGATACATGGCAGGAATCCACTTGATTTTATACATCTGCGAAATTTGGGTTTCCTTCCATTTCTTCAGTTCGCTGACGTTGAGCCAGTCCATGCCGTTGGCCTCAACATAGTTTTTCCAATTTTCTTTTTTGTCGTCGAACGACACACTTACAAACTTGATGCGTTCGCCGTATTTGGCATAGAGTTCCTTCAGCATGGGCACATCCTTCCGGCAGTCGGGACACCACGAAGCCCAGAAGTCGAGCACGACATAGTTTCCGCGCAACTGGCTGAGCGTGTGTTCTGTGCCGTTGATGTCCTTCAGAGTGAAGTCGGGAGCCTCAGTTCCGGGCTTCAGCAGTTCGGTGGCATAGCGCGAGTCGGCATCCTGAGCCGCAGCGCCAAGGACTGTCATGATGGCGAAAGCCGCCATAAAGATAAGTTTTTTCATAACGCTAAAATTTATTTTGGTTAATAAAATTCACTACAAACATCATGCCTGAACGACAGCAGATGTGCAGGCACTACACGAAGAATCAGAGCCGCTCCATGCGCAGCACACGGTCGCAATAGTCTACCACGGCCATGCGGTGGGTTACAAAGATGATGGTGCGCTGTCTGTCTGCCAGCAGATTGGCCAGCAGGCGGCGTTCTGTGTCAGGGTCGAGCGAGCTTGTAGCCTCGTCGAAGAGCATCACGCTGCCGTCGCGCAGCAGCGCCCGGGCTATGGCTATGCGCTGCGCCTGACCTTCGCTCAGTCCCCCGCCCGACTCAGAGCATACGGTGTCGAGCCCGTCGGGCAGCTCGCTGACAAAGTCGGCACAGGCACGATGAAGGGCGTTGAGCATATCATCGTCAGTGGCCGAAAGGTTTCCAAGCCTCAGATTGTCGCGAATGGTGCCGCTCAGCAGCGTGTTGCCCTGCGGCACATATACAAAGTTGCAGCGCGTGAGCGACGACAACTGGTAGCTTTCGCCTCGTCCGTTGTATATCACGGCGCGTCCCGAGTCAGGGCGTATCAGGGCAAGAATCATGCGCACAAGAGTGGTCTTGCCGGTGCCGGTCTCGCCGAGCACGGCAGTACAGCTGCCCGGGGTGAAGTCGAACGAAAAGTTATTCATTATCTCGCGTTCGCCGTCGGCATAGGCATAAGCTACATTCTCGAAGCGCACGCCCACCCCACCGTCGGCAGCTACATGCAGCGGAGCGCCCTGCTCTTCAAGCGGATTTTCCTCAAGTTCCATGAGCCGTTCTGCCGCCGTGAGCACCGACACAAACTGAGGAACAAGCTTTGTCAGATTGCGTGCCGGCCCCTGTATGCGCGCCACGAGCTGCAGAAAGGCCGTCATGCCGCCGAAAGACAGCGTGTGACCGTACATCCTTATGGCTCCCCACAGAAAGGCGATAAGATAGCCTGCCGCAAAGCCGAAGTTGAGGACAAAGCTCGAAAACAGCGAGAAGGCCGTGCGCCTTACCACATTATGCCGCAGTTCGCTCTGCGTTGCCTCAAGCCGCTCCACCATGGCGTCATCCTTTTCAAGAGTCTTTATGAGCATGCGGTTCTGTATGGTTTCCTGCAGCACGCTCTGCACGCGACTGTCGCAGTTGCGAACGTTGCGCGTAAGACTGCGCATGCGCCCCACGTAGAGCCTGCTGACAAGCATAAACAGAGGCAGCATTATCACGATGACAACGGCCAGCATGGCGTCCATCGAGAACAGATAGAAAAACGAGCCGAGAAAAAGAGCCACCACCGAAAGCGTGTTGGGCATGGTTTCGGTAAGAAACTCCACTACAGTTCTTACGTCAAGCTCAAGCCTGTTGAGCACGTCGCCGCTGTGCATGCTGTCGCGTCCGCGCCACTCTGAGCGCAGTATGCGGTCGAGCATGTGCTGCTGCATGCGGTTCTGCGCCTTTATGCCGAGAATGTTTCTCACCCATACCGAAGCAATGCTGACGCCAAAGTCGCAAAGCACAAACACGCCCATAAGCGCCACAGCCGCATAGAGCGAGCCGCTGCGGACATGAGATGCCACGTCGATGGCATTCTGAACAGCCCACACCGACATCAAGCTGGCAGCCACGCCGAGCAGTCCGAGCGCGGCGTTGAGCACGGCCTGAAGCCGGTTGCCGCGCCAAGCGTGCCACAACCAGCGCAAAATAGCCTTGACGGGATATTTGCTTTGGGGTATTCTCAACAGGTTCTTTATCTTCATAAGCTTCTGCTAAAGGTGCTTCCGGGTATGTCGCAGACACCACGCCGGAATGCAGGACTGATGTCAGCATACTGGTGCGGAGATGTTGTCATCCGCGCGTGTCGGCTCCCCACATCATCTTCTGGCGCAAGGTGGAGAAGTATTTCTGACTGCTGCGCTTCACAATTTTTATGTTGTATGGTGCCTTGCGTATGGTGAGCCGTGTCTTCTCGCTGCACTTTGCCGACTGTCCGTCGACGGCAATGAGGAAGTTGTGGTTGCGGCTCTCCACGGTGAGAGTTATTTCAGAGTCGTCTGAAATCACCATCGGCCTGATGTTCAGGCTGTGCGGAGCCACCGGCGTAAGGCACAGGATGCCCGTCTGCGGCACGATGATAGGTCCGCCGTTCGACAGCGAATAGGCCGTTGAGCCTGTAGGAGTGCTGACAATGAGTCCGTCGGCCTGATATGTAACTAGATACTCGCCGTTGATGCTTGTGCGTATTGATATCATCGAGGCATTGTCGCGCTTCAGCACGGCTATGTCGTTGAGCGCATGGCTCACACCCGGCAGAGGCTTGCCGTCGGCCTCAACGCATATTACCGAATGGTTCTCCAGCGTGTAGTCGCCGCGATAGAGCGAGTCGAGCGCGCTCTCGGCTTCGGTAGGCACGATGTCGGCCAGGAATCCGAGCCGGCCCATATTGACTCCAAGTATTGGTATATTCTTGCTGCCTACGAGCCCCGCCGCACGCAACAGCGTGCCGTCGCCGCCCATAGATATGACGAAATCAGCCATGAAGTTGCCTCCCTCAAACACTTCAACGGAGCCTGGCGACAGTCGTCCGGTGCTTACAAGAAAGTCGTAAAAAAGTTTTTCAACGCACACTTCAGCGCCGCGGCGCGTGAGATACGACATTATATCCCGGATGTTAGCCGACTTCTTTGCCTGATAGATATTTCCAAATAGTGCGAATTTAAACTTGCGCGACCCCATAATTTTAAGCTTTTAAATTTCTTTTTTAGTACAGGATGCAGAAAAATGACAAACATTTAGTAACTTTGCCAATGAATAAACTTATCTGCAAAGATGTCACAAGCCCCGTATGACAACAGCCAGAAAGCCGCCTGCACAAGGCTTGTCATATGCAAAATTACATCATTTTGCGGAATAACAGATACTGCTAACTAAATAAATTTGTAAAAAATGACGAAATTAAGCGTAAACATCAACAAGGTGGCTACAATACGCAACGCACGCGGAGGCAACAATCCCGACGTGCTGAAAGTGGCCGTTGATTGTGAAAAGTTTGGCGCGCAAGGCATCACCGTGCATCCACGTCCTGACGAAAGACACATCAGATACCAGGACGTAAGAGACATCAAACCACTGATAACAACAGAGTTTAACATAGAGGGCAACCCAATTGACAAATATATTAAGCTGGTGCTCGAGGTGAAGCCCACCCAGGTAACACTTGTGCCCGATGCTGACAACCAGATAACGAGCAACCACGGATGGGACATAGTGGCCAACAAGGGCTTTCTGACCGACGTGATAGGACAGTTTAAGGAGGCAGGCATCAGAACGTCGATATTCGTCGACGCCGAGCCTAAGATGGTTGAAGCGGCACGTATGTGCGGCACCGACAGAATAGAGCTTTACACCGAGCCATACGCAGCAGGCTATGAGGCCAACCGCGAAGAGGCGATAAAGCCGTTCGTAGAGGCGGCAGAAGTGGCAAGAGAAGTGGGGCTTGGCCTCAACGCAGGACACGACCTCAGTCTGCAGAACCTGACCTATTTCCATCAGAACATTCCATGGCTCGACGAAGTCAGCATAGGTCACGCACTGATATGCGATGCGCTGTATTTCGGCCTTGAAGACACGATAAAGAGATATCTGGCTTGCCTGAAATAAGGCTATGCCATCATTATACAAATAAACGTTTAAACCTTAAAATTCAGAAAACCACATGGCTAAAGTTTATGAATTTCTGGCTACAGGCTTCGAAGAGATTGAAGCCCTCATACCATTAGATATTATGCGCCGCGCAGGCGTTGAGTTTAAAACCGTGAGCGTTACAGGCGCAAAGGAAGTTGAATCGGCACACGGAGTGAAAATCACTGCCGACCTGCTGTTTGAAGAGGCTGACCTCAGCGACGCCGACCTGCTCATGCTGCCGGGCGGACTGCCGGGAGCAACCAACCTCAACGAGCATGTTGGAGTAAAGAAGTCTCTCATAGAGCAGAACCGCAAGGGCAAGATGATCGGTGCAATATGTGCCGCACCTATGGTGCTTGGCGGAATTGGTCTGCTGAGGGGCAAGCGTGCCACATGTTATCCCGGATTCGAGAAATATCTTGATGAAGCAGAATACACACACGAATTGTGCACCGTAGACGGCAACATCACTACCGGAGAAGGTCCGGCTGCCACCCTGCCCTATGCCTACACACTGCTCGAGGCTCTTACCGACCATAAGACAGCCGACAGCGTGGCCGAAGGCATGATGTTCAAGCATCTCATGATGAAATAACAACAACCGGCTCATCAGCCCGGATACGGCAGCAAGACTTGTATTCGGGCTGATGAATATATAAGCACGGATTAGCCCCCGTGGCGGCGTGTATGCATGATGCGGAACACATACATCTGTCCTGCATCTGAAGATATAGCCTGCATGGGCACAGCTGCACGCCCATACACACATAGAAAACTTACTGACAATAAGACAAAACAAGAAGAATCACAAGAAGAATATTATGGACTATGTTGTAATCGTTGCCGGAGGCAAAGGATTGAGGATGGGCTCTGACATACCAAAGCAATTCTTGCCTGTCAACGGATTTCCTGTCCTTATGCACACAATAAAAAGATTCAAAGAATACAGCACCACGCTGAAAATAATACTTGTGCTGCCTAAGGAACAACAGGAATATTGGCACGAACTGTGCAAGAAATATCACTTCGCTGCTGAATATCAAATAGCGGACGGAGGCGAGACACGCTTCCACTCAGTCAGAAACGGACTGGCATGTATACCCGACGACGAAACAGGAGTGGTTGGCATACACGACGGTGTGCGCCCGTTCCCGTCGATTGAGGTGATATCCAACTGCTATGAAACAGCAAGAACACGCAAGGCCGTGGTGCCGGTTACGCCCGTAGTAGAAACCCTGATACATCTCAACGCCGAAAACAAGAGCACCACCGTGCCAAGACAGGAGTATCGCCTTGTCCAGACGCCGCAGACCTTTGACATACAACTGCTGAAGGAGGCATACAAGCAGCCCTACCGTGAAGACTTCACCGACGACGCCTCTGTGGCAGAAAGCATCGGGCAAAGTCCGACGCTCATAGAGGGCAACCGCGAGAACATAAAGATAACCACTCCGTTCGACCTGCTTATAGCAAGGGTGCTGGCGTAGATAATTTGCTGACATAATATTTTCATCTAATCTGAAACATCTCTCAAAACGCGACAATGCTCGACATATTAGACCAGGACATACAGTATCTTCCGGGCGTAGGCCCAAGGCGCAAGACTCTGCTCAGCAAGGAGCTGGGCATCAGCACCTATAAGGAACTGCTTGAATATTACCCCTACAAATATGTCGACCGCAGCCGCATATACCGCATAAATGAGCTTTCGGGCGACATGCCCTTCGTTCAGATACGTGCAAGAATACTGAGTTTTGAGACTTTCGAGATGGGGTTCCACCGCACAAGGGTAGTGGCACATGTGTCAGACGGAACCGGAGTGGCAGACATCGTGTGGTTTTCGGGAGCAAAATACATCATCAGCCACTATAAACTTTCTACCGACTACATAATATTCGGCAGACCTACCGTGTTCAACGGGCGCTACCAGTTTGCACATCCCGACATTGATCCGGCATCAGAAATGCAGCTATCACAGATGGGACTGCAGCCGTATTATGTAACTACAGAAAACATGAAGAAGACGGGCATGACGTCGAGAGCCATCGAAAAGCTCATAAAAAGCATGCTCGACAACATGAAAGAACCGCTCAGGGAAACCCTGCCCGACTTCATAACCAAGCCGCTGAACATGATATCAAGGGACGAGGCGTTCAGAAAAATACACAACCCCAAAACGCCCGACGACATGAGCAAGGCCCGCTACCGCCTGAAGTTCGAAGAGCTTTTCTATGTTCAGCTCAACATTCTGCGATACGCCAGCGACCACAGGCGCAAATATCGCGGCTATATATTCAGCCGTGTAGGCAAGACGTTCAACGACTTTTACTTCAATAACCTTCCCTTTCCGCTCACAGGCGCACAGAAACGTGTCATTAAGGAAATAAGAAAAGACATGGGCTCGGGACAGCAGATGAACCGTCTGCTGCAGGGCGACGTGGGCAGCGGCAAGACGCTCGTGGCACTGATGTCCATGCTCATCGCCATCGACAACGGCTTTCAGGCCTGCATAATGGCCCCGACAGAAATTTTGGCGGAACAGCACCTTGCCACAATACAGGGAATGCTCGGCGGAATGGACGTAAACGTAGAACTGCTGACCGGCATGGTGAAAGGCAAGAGGCGCAAGGCCGTGCTGGAAGGACTGGCCAACGGAAGCGTAAACATACTGGTGGGCACCCATGCCGTCATTGAAGACACCGTGCAGTTTGCACGCCTCGGCTTTGTAGTCGTAGACGAGCAACACAGATTCGGAGTGGCACAGAGGGCACGGCTATGGAACAAGAGCGACAACCCGCCGCACGTGCTGGTCATGACAGCCACGCCTATTCCTCGGACACTGGCAATGACCATATACGGCGACCTGGACGTGAGCGTCATAGACGAACTGCCGCCGGGCCGCAAGCCCGTAGTTACAATACATAAATATGACGACCAGACAACAAGTCTGTATAACGGAATAAGGAAACAGATCAACGAAGGGCGTCAGGTATATATCGTGTTCCCGCTGATAAAAGAAAGCGAGAAGATAGACCTCAAGAATCTTGAAGACGGATTTGAAGGACTCAAGGAAGCGTTTCCCGAATTCAGGCTGAGCAAGGTTCACGGCAAGATGAAGCCGGCTGAAAAAGAAGAGGAGATGAAGCACTTTGTGTCCGGCGAGACCCAGATACTCGTGGCCACCACCGTAATTGAGGTAGGCGTAAATGTGCCGAATGCATCAGTGATGGTAATACTCAACGCCGAACGCTTCGGCCTGTCACAGTTGCATCAGCTGCGCGGCCGTGTAGGACGAGGAGCCGACCAGTCATACTGCATACTTGTAAGCAAGCGCAAGTTAAGCGAAGAGACACGCAAGCGAATAGACATAATGTGCGACACCAACGACGGGTTCAGGATTGCAGAAGCCGACCTGAAGCTGCGTGGCCCCGGAGACCTTGAAGGCACACAGCAAAGCGGAATGGCCTTCGACCTCAAGATAGCCGACATTGCGCGCGACGGTCAGCTGGTGCAGCTGGCACGCGACGAGGCACAGAAAATAATTGACAAAGACCCCATGTGTCAGAAGCAGGAATATGCCATGCTATGGAAAAGGCTTGACTCACTGCGCAAAACAAACATAAACTGGTCTGCCATTTCATAGGTATTTTAACTAAAATGCTAACAATATGAATATCAACCAGTTAGTATTAGTTAAATTAGGGAGACCTTGCATGCCAGTTTGTTAAAGTGTCCATAAAGTTGTTAAACCGGAAAACAACTATCACACTTTTTTATTATCTTTGCAAAGGTTTTTATGATAGGCCGGAAAATTTTTATCTGTTGATTTTTTTCTGACTATCGCCCGCGGCAGCCTCCGCACTTTTATCTTAACCAAGAACAATAAATTATGTATTTAATAAAAAGAACAATAAAGACATTAGCATTTACGGCATTATTTACCCTTACGGCAGTAACGGCATCAGCCCAGGACCTGCTGGCCCGCCAGGCACCTATCGACAGAAAGATGAAGGCGGTTGACACTTTAGCCCTTAAAAACATAATACAGAGAGAACAGACCGGCTCCCCTTCAGCACAGCTTTACAAGGAATGGAGCAACAAATATGCTCACCGCGCCACAACCCTTCCCGATTCTTTTCTTATTAATCTCAAGCACTTCTGCATGCCTACGACAAGCAAAGTCATAACGTCTAACTTCGGACGTCGCTGGGGCCGCATGCACAAAGGTATCGACGTGAAGGTTTATATCGGCGACACAATACGTGCCGCATTCAGCGGAAAAGTAAGAATAGTAAGATACGAAGCCAACGGATATGGCAACTATGTGGTTATACGCCACTATAACGGACTTGAGACTATATACGGACACATGTCTAAGCACCTGGTTGAAGAAAACCAGACTGTAAAAGCCGGAGAGCCCATCGGACTTGGCGGAAACACAGGACGAAGCACAGGTTCTCACCTCCACTTTGAGACACGTCTCTGCGGCGTAGCCCTCAACCCGGCACTCATGTTCGACTTCAAGAACCAGGACGTAACAGGCGATACATATATGTTCCGCCGCGACACTTACGACAACGACTCAAGACTTGCAAACAAGGAAAGAGGAAAAGACGACAACGAATATGCATCAGCAGAGAACAGTTCATCGTCTGACAAGAGAAGCAGAAACAACGACAGCGGCGACATACGCTATCATAAGGTTAAACGCGGAGAGACTCTGTCGAGCATCGCAAAGAAGCGCAACACAACTATCGAGGAGCTCTGCAAGCTTAACCATATAACAAAGAAGATGCGCATACGTCCCGGACAGATCTTAAGATACTCATAATTGTTAATGTCTATAAATGTCAAGCGGCTGTCAGCATTATGCTGGCAACCGCTTTTTTTATTCCAATCGGTCATCAGGCGGGCTGAAAGCATGAACACACAAAATTGATAAAGCTATGTGCGGTCTAATGACCGACTGGGGTTTATGTTTTCTGCCAGACATACCTGTTTCTGTCGCCTGTCTGAATCTGCATTTTCCTGATACAGCCGCCATGCCTGCGAAAAAGCAGACGGCAGCACTTCCGATATAAGACAGCAATACTTTCTATATAAAACAATACGCCCAAATCAGCATGACCGATTTGGGCGTAATTTATAACTGATATTTCTGATTCTTATTTTTTTATCACCGCACGTATGACAAACCAGGCATGCATAACGATAGTGGTAAAAAGTCCGTAATGACGGCTCATAACATCAAAACGTTCAAGAAGCGAGGCCCTGTGGTTCTTTGTAGACTGCCCCTCACGCTGATAGTCGGCAATGGTGGCATGAACGTTCACCAGTGGCAGCGACTCTTTCTCTGCTTCTTTCATAATTTTTATACACCAGTCAACATCTGCCGAAAAACGATAACGCAAGTCGTAAGGAACCTTCTGCGCCAAATCAGTGCGCGCATAAAAAGCCTGATGGCACACAAGCATACCATGACGGAAAGAGCGCCACGTGAGTTTTTCTGGCGGTGTAAGCCTGCGCCGGCTCATATAGTTGCCGTTATTATCCACCCAGTCGGTGTCGCCATACAGCACTCCCGGCAGCGGTTTTCCTTCGCTGCTGCACTCTTCAAGACGTGCGTTTGCGGCAATAACAGCCAACGTATCGGCCGACGGGAAGAAGTCTCCGGCATTGAGGAAACACACATAATCGCCCGTAGCCAGCCGACGCCCTTTGTTCATGGCGTCATACAGTCCCTTGTCAGGTTCGGAAACTATCCTCACCTCATGGCCGTTGCAGGCTGCATCTGAAGCCTTTTTATATTCTTCTGCCATATTCTGCGTGCCGTCAGACGAAGCTCCGTCTATAATAAGATGCTCCACCGCCGCATAAGTCTGCCCCGCAACGCTGTCAGCCGTGCGCATAAATACATCGGCCGCATTATACGTAATTGTTACAATCGTAAACTTTATCATAATCTGTAATGCCTGTAAGCCCTGGCCTGGTTATAAACCTCGATATACTTCATCGCCACGCTCTGCTGCGAATAGCTTATTGAAACCTTTTTCACCGCATTGTCGCTCAGCTCGTCATAGTCAGCTTCAGAGAGCACCCAGCGCATGCCTTCTGCCAGATCTTCGGCACTCTTATATTCAGCCACATACCCATTCTTGCGGTGATCTATCATCTCCGGTATGCCGCCCGACTTAAATCCTACGCACGGCACGCCGCAGGCCATAGCCTCCATTATAGTGTTAGGCAGATTATCTTCAAGCGAAGGCAGCACAAACAAGTCGGCCGCGTTATACACATCTATAATCTTCCGTTGGTCGCTGACATAGCCGAGCGGACACACCGGAAAAGCCAGCTTGTCGGCATAGTCTTCCGAGTGGCCTCCAAGGATAACTATGCTCGTGTTTTCCTTCATCTCAGGGCAACGCTCTGCCATAATCTCGCAGGCACGCACCATATAGTCCATACCCTTGCGCTTGTCTGTTATGCGCTGTGATACGACCAGAATAAGACGTCTGTCAATAGGCAGCGACAGACGCATGCGTGCCTCGCGCTTGTCAGCCGGCTTATATTCGCGCGTATCTATTGGGTTAGGTATGCTGACCACCTGCTTTCCCGTCAGCAGCCTGCTGCCGCGCACGGCTGAACACAGCCATTTACTGCACGTAACGAAGAATATGTTGCGCGACGACCACACCTTGGCCTTGCGCCTCCATATCTTTGCCGAAAGGTCGTTGGCCGAGCCTCCGCCGGGCAGATACTGACAGTTATGACATCCCGTGGTCTTATAATAGTTACATTTGCGGGTGTAGTGACATATACCCGTAGCCGGCCAGAAGTCGTGCATTGTCCACACTACAGGCTTTCCGCTGTCGATAATCTTGCGTATATCCTTTATCGAGAGCATGCCCTGGTTTATCCAGCTCAGATGTATCACGTCTGCCTCCTTAAACTCGCGCATGCGAGTTATGTCAGTGCCGGCATTTGCTATGTCAACCTCAAAGAGATGCTTCCGTGAAAAGTGCATGTGACAGAAAATGCACCATCGCTCCCACAGGAAGTTCCACCGCTGCCATATACCTTTAGGCAGCTCCACCACCGTGATGTCCGAAGTCTCCTTGTCGCGCACCAGCATCTTAGCCTTAACGCCATTATTGTTAAGAGCCTCCATTAGCCGGTTGGCAGCCACGGCGGCGCCTCCGGTCTTCTCGCTTGTATTTACGATTAGCACCCGCATTGTTCAAAATGTTTATGTTTTTTATTGCAAACACAAAATTAAAATAAAATACTTATTCTACCAAATTTAACGGCTGTTTATATGCTGTTATCGCACACAATTTATTGATTTGCGTCAAGAAAAGCGTCTTTGATTGCAAAAAGACACGTGCAAGTATTGACAGATAACGTTTTTCGCCGTATCTTTGCAGCATCAAAAGGTTAATAAATTGTTTAGGTTAGTAAATAGTATTAGTTTAAGGTAAAGTTTTCATGATTATTTAGGATGACAAAGGAGGCCGTGAGGTTCCCTTTCGAATCGAAAAAGGTTTTTTAGTTAAACATATTTTTAATACGCTGCAGCTTGCTGAAAGTTGCAGCGTGTTTTTTATACTCACAAAAATTCCAAATAGGCATAGCTTCAGTCAGTCATTAGACCGTTTTTGTCTATTCCGTACATTCATGCCTTCAGTCCGTATCCTTGTTTTATATAGGCGTTTTTTTGTGCTACGTGATGTGCAGCAACGAAGCTATTGTGCCGGCAGATTTGCACATGTTGTTAAGCGTAGCGGAAATTTCGGCAGCATCGAATATCAGAACCAACAATCAGCGAAACTAATTTCAATCCGATTGCTTCCTATGTATAATTTATAGGTATGAAATTCGGATCGCAGATCCTTATATTCCATGCTGTCGGATCACAGATCCGACAGAACATTAGCCTTGCTGTTTCTCTACAATTCTTATATTCAATACTGCCGAAATTTCAATCTGCTTGCTTCCTATGTATAATTTATTATAGGTAAGAATTGCGGATCGCAGATCCTGATATTCGATGCTGTCGGATCGCAGATCCGACAGAACATTAGTCTTGCTGTTTCTCTACAATTCTTATATTCAATGCAACCGAACTACTGGCCGAATTCTAATAACAGATTTGCTATGATCAGTCGTCCTTGCGTTCTATCAGCACCACGGCATAAGCGCTTATGCCCTCTTCACGACCCGTAAATCCAAGTTTCTCGGTTGTAGTAGCCTTTATGGATATGTTGTCCTCGTCGATGCCTATAACTTCTGCAAGGCATGCCTTTATGGCCGGCACATGCGGATTGATCTTAGGGCGCTCGGCACACACTGTGGCGTCGATGTTGCCTACCACATATCCCTTGCCGGCAATAAGTTCAACGGTCTTGCGCAGCAGCACCTTGCTGTCTATGTTGAGCGTGTCGGCCGATGTATCAGGAAAATGATAGCCTATATCACGCATATTGGCAGCACCGAGCAGCGCGTCGCATATAGCGTGTATAAGCACGTCGGCATCGCTGTGTCCCAGCAGTCCCATGCAGTGCTCTATCTTTATTCCTCCGAGCCACAGGTCACGGCCCTCAACGAGCCTGTGAACGTCAAATCCAAATCCGGTTCTAATCTTCATAATCGTTTATTTTAGTTCTGTTTTGCTATTCAATATGATAATGTAAAACAAGAAGTCGCATGGGCGCGGTATTTCGGGCTCATGCGACTTCTTGTTTTTCCTGCTCCCTTCGGTTTATCTGCGGAACAGGTCCTTTATGCCGTCCATGTCGAATCCGAGAGTGAAACGCAGTGTCTGGTCTAGCGGGTTGCTCTTTGCCGTTGCGATTACATAACCGCAGTCGAGCGAGAAGGCGCTCATGCGGAAACCGGCACCTACGGTGAAGTATTTACGGTTACCCTTGTTCTCCGACTCATGGTGATAACCGGCTCTCAGCGTAAACTTGTCGTTATACACATACTCAGCACCTACACTCCAGTTTATCTCCTGCAGCTCTTCCTTGAATCCGCCGGGAGCATCACCGAAGCTCTTGAATATACCTGATATGCTCGACACGTCGTAATATTCTTTCTGAACGCGCTGCTGATAGTCTTCTGTCGACTCGCCTTCCTCCTGCTTAGGATATGTAGGCACAAGGAGCTTGTTGGCATCTGCAGCTATGGTGAATCTGTTAAACTCGTCGATGGGCACCATCAGGGCAAGACCAAGACGCATGTTCGTCGGTATAAACTCGCTGTTGTCATCGCCTCCGAACGTAATCTTACTACCGATGTTGCTTATGTTGAGTCCGATGCCGAGCTGACACTCGCGCGCGCCAATGTTTATATAGTCGTTATAGTAGCAGGCAATGTCGGCTGCAAACGCACTACCAGGCGACGTATCGTCCGTGTAGTCGTATGTAAGGTCTGAGTAGATCCATCTTACGGCAGCAGCCAAAGAGAACTTCTCGCTCAGCATAAGCGAGTAAGCCACGTCGAACGACATTTCATAAGGGTTAATCGTCATGCCGCTGCTCTCGCCGGTCTCGCCGTTATAGTCGGTCATAACCTCACCCAGCGAGAAATATCTCAACGATGCCGACACGGCACTGTAGTCGCCAATGCGGTAATATCCTGACAGATAAGCAAGGTCCATGTCGCTTACGAGCTGACGCAGCCACGGCGTATAGTTGAGCGACACTCCTGCACGGCTTATACAGAAAGGATACTTGGCAGGGTTCCAATATTGCGAGTTGACATCAGGGTCGGTAGCCACACCGACATCACCCATACCGGCGGCACGTGCGTCGGGGGCTATCATCTGTGAAGTTACTGAGGTGTTAACCGGATTAAACATGTCCAGCTTGTCCTGAGCAAAGGCTCCGGCCGAGGCCACAGCAAGCATCAATGTCAACAATATTCTTTGACTATTCTTCATTCTTTGTCTTTATTTCTTTTTCTGTAATGATTATGCAACTAAAAAACTTTTGTCATGCGCAGAAGCGACATGCGCCTTGATATAATAACCGCTTTTCTCTCATTTTATTGTGTAGTGCGGTCATTAATGCCACATTTAGCGCCGCCATGCCTTATTGTTCCGGCTGCCGCCATGCAGCGTCAGACATGGCATGTCACCGGTGCGGCTGCCGTGTCAGCGCGATATGATAATCAGCTTCTTTGCCTTCGACACCATGTCGCTGCCGCTGCCGCCAATCTTCACGCGATAGATATAAACGCCCGTCTGCAGCTTGCCGCCGTTGCTGCCTGTCAGGTCCCAGTCTACGGTATAGTTGTTGTTTGCCGACACGCCGTTCTCCTTGTGTTTCCACAGAGGACGGCCGCTCATGTCGAACACCTCAATCTCCACGTCAAGGTTGCTTCCGGCGCGGTCGTGGTTGATGATAAACGTTGTCGACGTTCTGGCGGGGTTGGCCGTGCAGTTGATGTCTATCAGACCGGGGCGCAGACCGCTCACCACGTTGAACGTAAGTTCGGTGGTGGTCAGGTTGTTCATTATGTCCCATGCCTTAAACCTGAGCGTGTGCATGCCCGGCTCAAGCTCCGGTATGCTGTAGTATGTCGAGCCGCTGGTGTAGCTGCCGAAGTCGTAGCTGAAGTTGTCGTTCAGCACGTATGTCTTGTCGGCATCGCCGTCTATGGTCAGCATCAGGTCGTGGCCTATGCCGCTGCCCGTGGTGTTTATTCCGTCTTTGTCGGTTATCTCGGCCACGAAATAAGGCGTGGGATTTACGTTGCCGCCGTTGACAAAGGTCGGAGAGTTAAGATAGCAGTAGACAGACGGGCCTATGCCGTCGTTGTCGAGCGAGCCTGTTCCGCCCACGATGAAGTCTTCGCTGTAGCCGTTCACGGCATCGCCCGTGTCGCCGTTTATTGCAAACACGTTTATCAGTCCGCTCTCGTCGCTGTAGTCGATGTCCTTGCCCACGGCAAACGACATGCTGAACTTGCCTGCCCTCACGCTGTCGGTGCCGTTGAACAGGGTGTTTGAGCGGTCGTAATATTCAAACGGAGTGCTTGCTCCCTCGCTCGACGTGTTGTTAAGCTTGCACACAACGAGCTTCTCGGCGTCTCTCACGGTCAGCGTGGCCACGCCTCTGAAGGACTCGTCAATGCTGCCCGATGCTCCCTCTATGTGTCCTTTCACTGTGGCCACGGAGCCTGCCTTGAGCTGAGGCAGAGTCTCGGCAGAAGCCAGGGGCACGCCGTTGATGCTGTCTACCACCACTCTCATCTGCGGCAGGTTGAGTTTCAGGGCGGGGTCGCCCAGCAGCGAATATTGCAGCTTGTTCTCCGTCTTGTCGGCGCCCGACTCTATAAGGTCGTTCTTGGCCAGGCGCTGCGCCTCGCCTATAGTTACATAGGTGCCGTTCTGCGGGGTGAGCAGGGCCTTAAGGTAGGCACGGTTGATAGCCCTGTTGCGGTCTACCCACACCGTTCTCGTTGTTCCGTAGAATGCCACCGCACCGCCGTTGCTGTTGAGCACCGCCGTCTCGCCGATGTTCTGCTGCTGCGAGTCGAAGGGCATGATGTCGCACGACGCCGTTATCCACAGCGGCAGGTTGGCGTTGCTGAAGCCGGAAAAGTCGGTCAGCGTGAGCACACGCTCATGCGATATCTGGTCGGCACGTCCGTGTCCGCTGTAGTTCATTATCAGCGCGCCGGCGCTTTGCTGCTGCTTTATTATCTTGGTCACGTCGGGATATGTGTTTCCGGTAGACGTCGTTACACAGGTGTATGCGTCCCACATGACGCGCTTTACCTGAATGGCGGGATTGATGCCCTCAACCACCTTTGCCATTTCGTCGGCATCCTCCATGTGCTGGTTGTTGTTGCCGTCGTCGCCCATAAACATCATCACGTTCTGCCAGCTGCCGGCATTTTTGTTTTCGGCGTAGCTTATGGTCTTGTCAACCATTATCTTCGCTTCTTCTGCGGTGCGCACGGGAAAGCGCCCCACAGCCATGTCGAGCTTGTCTGTCTTCGGATTGCCGCCCTCGCCGTCGTCTAACAGGCAGAAGAATCCGTCGTCAACGTAGCAGTCGGTGGCGCTGAATGAGTTTTCGCTCTCATGACACAGCAGGAAATCGTCCTGACTGAGACTCGAACACTCTTGCGTGTTCATGCGGTTGTCCCACACGCAGTCGCCAAACAGCAGCAGATGCGACGGCATGTCGGCCTCTGTCTCGGCGCGGTCGTAGAGCATCTTCAGATAGCGGCGGTATGCGTTGGCGTCGGGCGTACCACTCGAAAATTCGTTATACAGTTCGTCGGCCGGCACTATGCGCACCCTCATGCCGTCTTTCTCCTCGTGCAGTTCCTTTATGCGCTGCGCCTGAGCCGTAAGAGCGGCAGAGGTGGGCACTATGATTATCATGTCGGCAGCCTCGTCGGCATGATGGTTCTGGTTGGTTATGTTATACACATATTCGGGCACGCTGAACTCACGTCCGCTCAACGTGGGGCACGGGCGCGGCTCGTCCTGCGTTACGCTGATATAGTCGAGCCTTGCCGGACCGCCCGATACGGTGGTTATCGTTACCGTGTCCGACGGCGACGCGTAGGCGTTGCTGTATGTCATGTTGACCGACTTGCCGTGGTCATATTCGCCGAATGTCATGCTGAACGTGCGCGTGTCTGACCCGTTAATCTTTATCTGCACCGTCGTGGCCTGTCCTGCGGTGACGCTGGCATAGACCTTACGTATGCCCTGACATGGCGAAGAGTTCTCCAGGATATATGTCTTCGACGTTCCTGCGCTTATCGGCGTGTTCTCATAAAGGTTGCGTCCGCCCTGATACCATGCATAATTGTCTATCTCGTGCAGGAAGTGATAGTCGTCGGCAGAGGGATAGAACGAGTCTACAAAGGCTGTGCTGTCAACGGTGAGCGGCTCGCCGTCGCTCTCGGTAAGGAAGTAGTAGCCGTAGTCGGAGTAAGGATTGCGGGTGCGCGTGGTTGTTGTGTTGCTGCTCCACGACACCGGTCCCTGCGCATGGAACAGCCTGCGGCCGTCAACATAGCATGTGGGCACCTCCTTCAGGTCGTCATACTTTATCAGGTCGTCGGCTTCGAGACTTTCATTCTGCAGCGCCCCGCCGTAGCCATACACCTTTACGCGGCTCATGTCGCTGAATCCGGCGCGGCGTATCAGCGCGTCGGTTATCTGATATATGCCCGTGGAGGGCACGCGTATCTTTGCCCAGCGGCCTTCGGCCAGCACCGACTTGGCGGCATAACGGCCGGCAGGACTTACGGCTTCGGCTCTCGAGGCTGTCCTGAGGGCAGCGTTCTTAGGCTTAGCCTCAACGTCTATCATAAAGCTTACCAGCTTCTGCCACTTGCCCCCGCGCTTTACCACCGGCACAAACGACACCTCGATGCGTCCGCGCTTGCGCTCCGTAACCACGTTGACCTCCAGCTCCGGCATTTCGGGCATGTAGTCGCCGGCAATCTTCAGGCAGCGCTCTACGTCGCCGCTGCTCATCTCGTAAAATTCGGGATATTCAATCTTTACCGTATATACAGAGTCGGCCCATGCGCCGCCGAGCGGCAGCGAACAGGCAAAGCGCGGCAGCACGCTGTCTATCTTAACCTCGTCGGCAGTGAGGTTAAAAAACTTCTGCACACTGCTGCCCATGATGTTGCAGCAGCAGAGCAGCGCGATAACCGACAATAATATTTTTCTCTTTGTCATTTAACGTTAAACTCCAATACCTTGCGGTCTTCAAGCCAGCCCGTAAGGTGGTCATCAATATGAACGGGGCCCACTCCGGCCGGAGTGCCCGTATAAAGGATGTCGCCGGTCTTCAGCGTGAACCATTGACTTATGTAGGCTATAATCTCGTCTACCTTGAAGAGCATGTCGCTCGAGCAGCCTTCCTGAACGGTGTTGCCGTTGATGTCGAGGCGGAAATGTATTGCCTGTATGTCGCGAAACTTCTCTATGCTCACCCATTCGCCTATTGCAGCCGAGCCGTCGAAGCCCTTGCACAGATCCCACGGCTTGCCTTCGGCGCGCAGCCTGTTCTGCAGGTCGCGGGCGGTGAAGTCGATGCCCACGGTTACGGCGTCGTAGTATCTGTGGGCGAAGCGCTGCGGTATGCTCTTGCCCAGGCGGCAGATGCGCACCACCAGCTCTGTCTCATAGTCGATGCGTCCGAGCTCGTCGGGCAGGAAAAACGGCTTGCTGTCTTTTAGCAGAGCTGAGTCGGCCTTTGTAAATATCACAGGCTCTTCCGGTTTATATAACGTTCCATCCAGCTCTTTATTGTGCTGGATATAGTTCATTCCTACGGCAAAAATCTTCATAATCTGATACTTGTTTATACTTTATCCTAATAACACGGCGCCAGCGTCTCTGCAACAACTATCCATACCCGCACCGTGTTGTCTGTTGCAAAGATAAGATTTTCTGACGAAATGGCAAAAGGATATTTATTAGGAGTTATTTATTAAGGAGTTAAAGAAGTTAGAGTAGTTAAAGGAGTTAAAGCCAAATGCTTTTTTTACAATAAAGCGCCGGCAGCATAGCGGAACATACCTATAAATCAGCAATAGGAAGCAAGCGGATTAAAAATCCTTATATTATATTCCGGCAGATTACAAATCAGCCGGTACATTAGTCTTGTTGCTACATATCCGTCGGCACGGGAAGACTAATGTTCTGTCGGATATACTATCTTGTTGCTGCATATCGTTGCCTGAGAGCCACAAGGGTAATGTTCTGCCGGTCGGGACAATAAGCCACAAGAGTAATGTTCTGTCGGATATGCACGTGTTGTTGAGCGCAGCGAAAAATTCGACAGCATGTAATATAAGGATCTGCGATCCGCAATTCATACCTATTAAATTAGCAATATGAAGCAATCGGATTGCAAATCCTTATATTCAATTCCGGCAGATTGCAAATCAGCCGGCACATTAGTCTTTGTTGCTGCATATCCGTTTTTTAAGCAACAAAGCATTTGACTTTAACTCCTTTAACTCCTTTAACTCCTTTAACTACTAAAAAATTGAGGCTAATGTTCAGTTTATTCACACAGCCAACACTTCAACGCTCAGCAAGCCAGTGCCGCCGTCATAGTCTATGGCCGAACTGTAGAGATAATCGGCCGGACGGCTTACATATTCCTGTCTTACCGGATTGTCGTGTATGTATCTCAGCTTTTGCTTAAAGAAGTAAGGCGTTGCTATCTGTTCCGGGTGGTAGCCGTCTTGCCAGAAACGGTATTTAGATGTCTTCGTGTCGTTTGCGGCTGCAAAGCCAAACTGACTTAGCATCCATTCCCTGCGGCTCTCCTGCATGTCGTCTTGCAGTTCGGCTATTATCCGTTTGCTTGTATGTTTTTTAAAGTCGCGCATGATGTCGGCCACGCTCTCGTCCGATTCACTGCGCACTATTGCGTGCAGATGGTTACTCATCAGCACCCATGCATAAATTATCAGTCCCTTGTGCTGCCGGCAATAGTCTAGCGACTCCAACACTATATGCTTATACTTTGGCCGTGTGAAGATGTCTATCCAGTTGACAACGGTTGTTGTTATAAAATATACTTCATCCTGTATTATGCCTTTTGCGTTGTTCATGATATATCCGTCGTTTTGCAGTTAACAAAACAAATATAAGCTTTATTTGGCTTATATTCAAATGTTTGCATCACATTTCTGCATTATTTCTCAACAATCATGCCATGTCAGTTAGCTTTTTGCTGTATGTTCCGCTGTTATTGGGTCTTGTTGCTGCATATCGTTGCCTGAGAGCCACAAGGGTAATGTTCTGCCGGTCGGGACAATAAGCCACAAGAGTAATGTTCTGTCGGATATGCACGTGTTGTTGAGCGCAGCGAAAAATTCGACAGCA